>LIDZ01000143.1_pt2 | contig 144870 bp, 119 predicted proteins | sample 644651 | NCBI WGS metagenome assembly LIDZ01 (sample SAMN03856242, study PRJNA289617) | food metagenome | isolation source: wine grapes on drying loft during traditional withering process | host: Vitis vinifera cv. Corvina | place: Italy: Gargagnago di S. Ambrogio di Valpolicella | collected 2014-01
CTATTATAACACGTTCCAAATAAATTGCAAGTATTTTTTTACCTCTAAATCAATCTACTTCCTATTTGTATATAATTTGTTCTATAGACTTTAGATTTCTAGCCTCTAGAAACCTATCCTTAAATTATTATCATTATAATTTTCTATATAAAAAAGAGTTATAATAAAATATTATAACTCTTCAAATAAACAAAAACTATCTTCTGTTATTTTGTTGTTTTCTAGCTCTTCTACAATCTGGACATCTTACTGGTTCATTTTCGAATCCTTTTTCTTTGTAAAATTCTTGTTCTCCAGTTGTGAATACAAATTCATTTCCGCAATCTTTACATACTAAAGTTTTATCTTCCATTATTAAAATTCCTCCTTTTATTTAAAGATTAATATCGATCCATATCATTCTCTAAAAGGAGAAATGTACTTATCTATAAAAAACCTTTTTCTTATTACAATATTTATTATAGCATGTTCGAAATAAATTGCAAGCATTTATTTTTACTATTTCTAAATTATATTCAAAAGTATTTATACTATAATCTGTCTTTTGCTCAAAGGTTATCTAGAGTAAATTTCTCATTTTAATAAATCTACATATTTATTCTAGCTTCCTTTATTTTACCTCAATATAATCAAGCTCTGCGTAGCCTGTACCTCCAGCGAAGTTAGGACTTCCTTTAGCAAATCTTATTATATTAAGACCGGCTTTAAGATTTACATCTACATTTACACTAGAAAAGTTCTTCCAACCAGATGTTTCAGTATATGAAATAATTGACCAATTTCCTCCATTATATGCCAATCCTTGTGTTGAAACGGCCCCAGTACCATTAGCATATTTCACTGTCATTTTATACGTTTTAGTAGTAGGAACATTTACAGTAAAATCTACATAGCTATATACAGGTGTATTAGAATCGTTATAATCAATTTGACCAACATATTTTCCGTTTGATGCATTTGTACTAGAGAATATATTTGCACTACTTATAAAAGCATTTTCCGCTTCATATAATGTTTGAGTATTACTTATACCAGGAGTTACATAAACACGGTATCCACTGGTTTTATTAGTATTTGGTATTGATACATTGATAGATCCGTTAGATACATTATAGTTAGCTATAGAAACTACATTTGTACCACTTACAGGGGTATCTTTACTTGACCAGTCTACTTTTTCTACTCTAACAGTTGCAGTTGATGTGATGAACGAAGGAATATTCTTAAGCGTTACATTGATAGTGCCATCATTATCTCCACCTAAAATTGTGCTTATATACTTAGCACTTGAATCAACGCAAGCAGCACCATCTACTTTAGTGCTATCGTCATTTGGAGGAGTTAACTTAACCATATTACCTGACATATCACCATACCATTTATAGAACCACCATCCAGCACCTTTTTGTGTATCTGATGCCATAAGGCTTCCCAATCTGCCAGGCGCACCTGTCCACCACCATGAAATACAAGCAGAATCCACTAAATTACGTTCAAGTTTCCCTATAAATCTAGCTGATGACCCCGGTTGTCCTTCTCTATAATGATCAGTATCACAATACTCATTTATTGAAATTTTCTTTGCTGATATTCCAAGTGTACTTTCTATTGACCTACAATCTTCAATATCATTAGAAACTCCTTCAATTCCTACGCCTTCAGATCCAAGCTCATGCCAGCAAATTACATCTGGAACGCAGTTATTAGCTTTACAGAAAGTAAGGAAACTGGTCATCTTTGCATGGTTATAATAACCTTCAGAAGGTCCTATAATTTGAGCAGTTGGATCTAATGACCGAATCAAATTGTAAGTTTGAAGCCACATATCGTTAAAAGTTATGCTAGTACTTGTCCATGTATAACACTGCTCATTCCATATCTCATAACCGTAAAAATTTCAATACCCTAACGCTTTCTTATCATTTATTACTGACTTAACTTGACTAAGCCAATTAGTCATAGTTGGAAACTTATAAGGCCAATTTGGACACAAATCTGCCAATCTAATCATAACTTGTCCACTCGTGTTAGTAAGTCTTCCTGCAGTTGGTATCGCAGCTCCAATGGGCTGCTGATATGCTGCTCCCGCTCGAGCCGGATTGGTGAAAGTATTCGACTTAAGAGGTGCAACCAAATTTGTAATATCAGCTGGTTTAGTCTCAGTAACTCCATACAATGAACCACTTGCGCAATGAGTTGCTTCCCTTAATGTATCTGCACAATCTACAGTCAGAGAGGTAGCTGCAAAAACAGGTTGACTAGGAATTCCACTTGCAGTTAAAATAAGCACGGAACTTAATACTATGGTAAGAAATTTCTTTTTCATACTTAATACTCTCTTTTATCATTAAATTTTATTTAGATACTTTTTAAGATTTTTTATTCTTAATAACTACCCTCTCTTACCCACACTGTCATCTCACCAATACTGCGGTTTGCCCAAGCGTAATAGGGTACAAAGTTTACATTAACAGAACAATATTCTTCCTTTATTTCTGAGCTATATAGTTCTTCCCCCCATTTGCTATTTGAGACGCGGTTAGCTTCTGCTTTTATTGTCATTACACCACCTAACAAGTCTTTTTCAAACTTTTCTTCTAATTTAGCTTCTTTAGGTAAATATATTTCATGGAGATTTGAACCATTATCTGCCTCTTCCAAACAGTAAACTAAAGGCCCTCTTTGTATTGCAACCTTACCTATATCAGCTCTTACCATTGGATTTGCTTTCATCCTAAGAATAGGCATCTTCAAAACAAGTTGAATTTCATCACAGTTATTCCAATCTCTATTGATCATTATATATCCATTGAACTTCATTTTTTCAATATTTATAACTTCATTATTTACCTTAACTTCAGCCTCTGGACACCAGCTTGGTACTCTTAATCCTAAAGTGAATTTTGTTTCTTCTTTTGTAGATACTTTAATTGATACTTTTTCGCTCCATGGATACTCTGTTTCTTGAACAAGCTTTATTTCATTATTTGCTACATTAATAATAGCCTCTCCACCAATATATAAATTAGTATATATTGTATCCTTGTTTACTGTATAAATGTATTGTCCTAAGGACGTTAATGTTCTTGTCACATTAGGCGGACAGCAAGCACAAGCAAACCATTTTTGCCTTGTAGGTTTAACATGATGTTTAGTTGCATTTTTTTCGCAAGCTTCTGGCTTTACCTCAAGAGGATTTACGTAGAAGAACCCCGTTCCATCCTGAGACATTCCTCCTATTATAGTATTATAAAGAGCTCTTTCCATTATATCTGCATATTCACTTTTTGCTTCAATCATTAACATTCTGTGAGCAAAAAATGCAAGACCGATTGACGCGCAAGTTTCCGCATAAACAGTATCATTTGGCAAATCATAATCAAACGTAAAAGACTCTCCGATTGATACTGAACCAATTCCTCCGGTTATATACATTCTCTTTAAAACAATGTTTTTCCAAAGTCGCTTGCACGCGTTAAATAATTCCATGTCTCCAGTTTCCGCAGCTATGTCAGCCATGGCCATACACATATATACAGCTCTTACAGCATGTCCTTCAGCAGAACTCTGCTTTCTAATTGGCAAATGTGCTTGAAAATAACTTTTTCCCCAAGTTCTCATTTCGCCACCAGGCCAAAAGTCTGTTTTACCGCGCTTTTCCCATTCAACATCAAAGAAATGAGGTTCTGCTCCACGTTCATCTATGAAGTACTTGCTCAAGTTAAGGTATTTTTTATTTCCAGTAACTTTATAAAGCTTAAAAAGAGCTAACTCAACTTCCTCATGCCCATCATAGCCGTGAATTTTACCATCTTCAGGTCCAAAAGTATTATCGATACAATCTGCAAATCGGCAGGCAATGTCTAAAACTTTTCTTTTGTCTGTTGCATTGTAATAAGCTACTGCTGCTTCAAAAAAGTGGCCTGCACAATACAATTCGTGACATTCAGCTAAGTTAGTCCATCTATTCTCCGGCTCCTTAAGTGTGAAATAAGTATTTAAATAACCATCAGGCTGTTGAGCCATTTCAAGAATATCTATTACTTCATCTGCAATTTTTTCTAAGTTAGTATCAGGATGAATTTGAAGGCTAAAACCTACAGCTTCTAACCACTTAGATACATCACTATCTTGAAATACCATTCCATGAAACTCTCCAGATTCGAGCCCTGCTGCAATACGGAAATTTTTTATTGCGTGACTGGGCTCTGCATCAGGGATTCTATCGTTTATTGCTTCCCATTGATAGGGTATAACTACTTCTCTAGCTAGTTTTATATAGTGAGACCAAAAATCATCTTTTATTTTAACGTTTTTTAATGGCACTTCATTGTTCTTTCGCATTAACGCCTTGTTAATTTCAAATGCATCCATCATCTTTTTCTCCTCATATCATTATTTAATTTAAATATATCTATATATCTAAAACTTTATGTTTAATTTATCCTTTAAAAATACAGGTATTCTCTCTAAAGGAGCATCATAATCAATCCATTGTCCGCCTTTATAACGTTCCTCAGAATGTGCATCTTTCCACTTCGCTCCGATTGGCAAATACACTTTTCTTGATCTATCACCGTTATAAAGTATTGGTGCTACAAGAATGTCTGGTCCAAACATATATTGATTTGTAATATCCCAGCAAAGTTTGTCTTGAGAGAAATCATAAAATAATGGTCTTATAGCTGGAGTTCCTTTCTCGTGCGCTTCCTTCATGATTTCAGTAATATAAGGCTTCATTCTTTCACGGATAAACATATATTTCTTAAAGATTTCATATGCTTCCTCACCATAACTCCATACCTCATTTGCTGCACCGCTTTCGCATAATCCTCCACCACTAGTTCCAAGAGGTTTAGAGTGTGGTTCGCGATCACCATGTAGCCTAAAGACTGGACAGAATACTCCATATTCAAACCAACGAATTATACATTCTCTGAAATCAGGATCATCTGGATTTCCACCATGAAATCCTCCTATATCAGTTGTCCACCATGGTATTCCTGCTAAGCCCATATTAAGTCCAGCAGCAAATTGATTTCTTAGAGATTCAAAACTAGAATCAATATCTCCAGACCATACAAGAGCACCATAACGTTGACTTCCTGCCCAAGCACATCTAAGAAGATTAATTATATTCTCCTGACCTTCTTCCTTCATACCATCAAAGAAAGTCTTTGCATACATAACAGGATAGATATTACCTATTTGTTCATTTGGACCTATATGATATCTATAGTTATCAAAGTCATAAACTGAATACTCTGGCTCAGCTTCATCTAACCAGAATAGTTTAATACCTTTATCATAATAGTTTTTCTTAGCAGTGTTCCATACAAAATCACGAGACTCTGGATTTGTAGCATCATAGAATACTGTGTCTCCTAAAAAGTCCATAGTTGTCCTAATTCCTCTATCAGTTCTTACTAAATAACCTTTTTCCAACATCTTATTATAATTTTCGCTTTTTTTATCGACTGTTGGCCATATAGAAACCATTAATTCAATACCCATTTCTTTAAGTTCTTTAACCATGGCATCAGGATCAGGCCAATATTCTAAATCAAATTTCCATTCTCCTTGTTTAGGCCAATGAAAAAAGTCAATTACTATAACTGAAATAGGAAGTTCTCTTCTTTTATATTCACGAGCAACTTCTAATAATTCCTCTTGAGTTTGATATCTCAGTTTGCATTGCCAAAATCCCATAGCATAATCAGGCATCATTGGCACTGTACCAGTAGCCTTTGCATATGACTCTTCTATTTCTGCTGGAGTATCTCCTACTGTTATCCAGTAATCAAGCTGTTTTGTTGAATTAGATGTCCATTCAGTAATATTCCTTCCAAAGCTTACCTTTCCAATACCAGGATTATTCCACAATAAACCATATCCTAAATTAGATAATAGAAAAGGAACACTGGCTTGTGAATTTCTATGTGCAAGCTCCAATATACAGTTCTTTAAATCTAAATTCGGTTGCTGATACTGTCCCATACCAAAGAGCTTCTCACTAGGGTTTGATTCAAATCTCATAGTTAAAGCATAATCTCCACCAAGAATAGGCCTAAACTCACGTGCATCTATATTTAATGCACTACAAAATGCCTTTATATTGTTTCTATTTCTGACATACTCCTCTAAAATAATGTCACCTTTATGATTATAGAATGTAATCTTCCCTCCAGCATCAATATCAGCTCTAATTTTTCCATTTTCAATGTATGCTTGATTACCATCAATCTTGATTGTAACGTTGCTGCTGATTTCTTGTGGTAATAGAGCCCAATCAGCTGCTATAATTTTTGCCTGTTTTGTACTACGTATGCGAAAGCTATTTTCACCCCAAGGTTCAATATATAATTTTTCGCAGTCATATTGACGAATTAGTATATTCCCTTTAATCTCAAAAAAACTACCATCTAAATTATCCTTGTTTTCAAATTCCATATTTTCAACTCCATTTTTAATCAAATTTAAATATTTACCCCTTAACAGCACCGTTAGTCAATCCTTCAATTATATATTTTTGAAGGAAAATAAATACTAAAACAACAGGTAAAACTAAAAGTACTCCATAAGCCATTATTGAATTCCACTGTATTCCATATTTGCCCATGAAATTATATATACTAGCAGTCATAGTTCTCTTTTCAGGGCTAGTTAAGAATGTAAGTGAATAAGCTAAATCTCCCCAAGCATATAAAAATGAAAAGGCTGCAGTCATTATTAATCCCGGATAAGATATTGGAAGCATTATTTTAGTAAATGCTATAAATGTATTACATCCATCAATCCTAGCTGAATCTTCAAGCTCCCTTGGTAACGCAAGAAAGTAGGTTCTCAGAATAAGAACTACAAATGGTACAGATATAGTTGAATCTGATAATATTGGAGCCCAGAGAGTATCAAGCAGATTTAAATTCTTATATACCATAAACATTGGTGTAAGTATTAATGCTACAGGAAGCATCTGTGTTACTAAAAATATCATAATGAATGATTTTTTCCCCCTCATCTTAAATCTTGCTAGACCATATCCTGCAGGAATAGCTAATGCACATGATAAAACCATTGAAGTAACTGCAACTTTACAGCTATTAGCAAAGGTTACTAATATACTACTTTTACCTTCAAACTGAGCTGTATAACTACTTAATGTAAATTCTTTAGGTATAAAAGTAGGAGGTGAAGCAAAAATTTCAGTATTGGTTTTAAAAGAGCTTACTACAATCCAATATATTGGAAAAAGCATGATGCAAGCTATAACAATTGATACACAACATAATATTATATTTTTTTGTTTATCTTTAAGAATCATCCTCTTCATTATCCAATCACCTCATCTTCCTTTATTAATTTAAGATATCCTAAACTTACACAGAATAGAATTACAAACAATACATTAGCGACAGTAGCACCTTTGCTAAATGAAAATTGTGTAAATGATAGTTTGTATGCAAAGGATGACATTAACTCAGTACTATTGACTGGCCCGCCATTTGTCATAACAAATACTAAATCAAAAACCTTAAAGGTATAAATAAAGCCAAGAACCAATACAGATAAAATTGTTGGTCTTAATGATGGTAATGTAATTTTAAAGAACCTTTGAAACACATTGGCGCCATCAACTTTACCGGCCTCATATAATGTAGCAGAAATGTTGCTTAACCCGGTTGTTAATAACAGCATATTAAATGGAATTCCAACCCATGAATTTGTTAGTATAACTGAGAGCATAGAAGTCTTACTATCTATAATCCAACCAATAGGTTGAGAAATCAAATGACATTGCATAAGTACTTCGTTTATTATACCTCCACTTGTACTATACATAAATTTGAACAATAATGCGGTTACTGTCATTGGTATAAGATAGCTGACTACCATAAGTCCTCTAATAGGTTCAGAAAGCTTAAACTTTAAATTAAAAAGTAAAGCCAAGCCTAATCCTATAATGAATTGAATTGATATACTTCCTAGAGTAAAAACTAAAGTATTCTTAATACTTATTATCATAGTAGGATCTTTAAATACTTCAATATAGTTTTTAAGTCCAACAAAAGGCTTAATTGGATTACTAAAAGTCGTTACATTTACATCACGGAAACTTAATATAAAATTATATATAATTGGATAGCCCACAAAAGCCAGCATAAATATTAGTGCTGGAAATACAAATAAGTATCCTTTTCTTTCTTCACTAATAAATTCTCTACTATATTTATTTTTCAAAACTCATTTCCACCTACCTTATTTTGATTTTAAGGTGCCTTTTGCTGAGACACCTTAATTATTTTATTTAATTCAGTTTATTTTAATACAGCATCAATCTTAACTTGTACATCCTTTGCTGCTTGTTCTGGAGTCTTTGCATTTGTAAAGCTCTCTTGCATTGCAGTAGACATTGCATCTGATATTTCTGGCCATTTTGCATGTGGCCCTCTTGGATATAAATATTGTAGCTCGTCTAAAAATACACTCATGTTTGGGTCCTTAGTTATTACTTCATTACTTTCAGCAATATCCTTTCTAGATGGAATATATCCAAAATCAGCACAATACGCATTCATTATATCCTTTTGTTGAGTAAATTTAAGAAATTCCCATGCTGCATCTTCCTTATGTCCTTTAATTACTCCCCAGTTTTCTCCGCCTAAATCTGATGCATAAATTTTATCTTTAGGAATTTTTACGACTCCCCAATTTAGCTTTGGTGCATCCGTCTTAACTGTATTTATAATCCATGGCCCATCTATAATCATAGCGGCTTTATTTGTTGCGAATTGTTTTTCTAAGTCATTTTGCGTCCAGTTTATAACTTCCTTACTCATTGATCCATCTTTTATAAGATCAGTAAGATATTGAAGAGACTTTATGCCTTCTGCACCACCTATTTCATTATATTTAGCACCTGTAGAAAGTAACCATGGAAGATATTGAAATGTTCCTTCTTCATTCTTAGGTGCAGCTATAGCTAATCCATACGTATTTCCTTTTGTTAATGCCTTTGATACAGTCTTTAATTCATCAAAGGTGGTCGGTGGCTTAACTCCCGCCGCATCAAACATATCTTTATTATAAAATAAAGCTAAGTCATTACTTCCAAGTGGAACCCCATAGTATTTTCCATCTAATGTACATGATGATAATGGTCCAGCATAGAATTGATCTTTATATTCAAATGCATTCACCTTATCAGTAATATCTGCAAATAATCCCATTGCTGCAAAGGAAGCCATGTCTGGATTATCTACTAACCCAAGATCAGGCAGTTTGTCAGCGACAAGTCCTATTGTAAACTGTTTAGTAAGTTCTGCTCTTGGTACAAATTCCACCTCAACTTTTATTTTTTCTTGAGACGTATTGAATTTCTCAGCTAGAGTCTCCATCGCTTTTTGCTGTTGTTGTCCATCAAAATAATGCCAAACTGTAAGCGTTGTCTTCTCAGCCGAATCAGTTTTAGTTTGATTTTTACTTACACTACCACCGCATCCAGTCAATACTGTCATGATTGCGATTGTTAAACAGGCTAATAATACTTTAGTTTTTTTCATCTTATTTCCTCCTTATTTTTTATGTATAATCTCTTCTATAATTAAATATTACTCCTTGCAAACGTATTCTTATATTCTATTATTATAATAAAAGTGTAAAATCATGATATATAATTCTACACTTAACCTTTAAGGCACATTCAAAAAAATAACAAGTCAACATTCTAATCTATTTTGACTTGTTATTTTCTTTCACGTGCCTAATAAAATTTCATATATTCCTTTGGTGACATACCTGTTGATTCTTTAAAGACTTTGCAGAAATACTTAGGATCACTATATCCAACTTTCTCAGCAATCTCATAAATCTTCAGCTTATTATTTACCAATAATTTCTTTGCTTTATCAATTCTGTATTCTTTTAAATAATCCGAGAAACTCTTTCCTATTTCCTTTGTAAATAATCGGCTTAAATATTCAGGCGTTATATTCATTCCACTTGCTATTTCCTCGAGAGAAACTCTATCGTTATAATACTCCTTTATATAATTTATAGTCTTTCTTACAGTTAAGGAATTTATTGAACAATCGTCATTACTTTTTTTTACACACCTTATCAATTAACATATCTAAATGATCCTTCAGCTCGTCTAAAGTACAGCTAACTCTAATTTTATCCAAAATGCCTTCACTTTTAAATTCATTATATAAATTATTATTACAATCTTTGGAAAATGTTAAAATTGAAAAAACATACTTACCGCAAATCTCAACTATTTCCATGGGGTTATAAATATTAGCTTTTAAATATGAAATAAACCTTTTATTTATATCTACTAATTTTGTATAATTGTTATTTTTTATTGCTAGCAGTACTTCATTTTCAATTTCTCTTGGATAATTGCATTGACTTACCTTTAGCTTTGAAATCAATTTCTCATGAATTACCTCATCATTCCCAAGCACAATAGGCCATCTAGATAAATTTTCAAATTTATTTAGGGAATTTTTAATTTCAACTAACCCATTTAAATTAATAGCGCTAACAGTAATATTAGAAAAGTCATTTTTTCTTAAAGAAAATAATAAATTATACTTCAGCATCTTTATAATTTCTACAAAGGTTGTTGTTGTATTTATTAAAACTATTAAATAATTATAGTCCTTTATAATAGAGTAATAAAAAGTTTTAATATTGTAATACTTCATAAAATCATGTATTTCTTTTATTATAAGTTCATTTTTCTCTTGGTACTTTTCTCTTAAATACAAATTTACAAGATACATATTTTCTTTTTTATCCTATCATAAACATTTTTTATGCCTATATTATAATCCTCATCCTTCCCTGATTTTATTTTATTAATTATTTCTTTAAGCTTTCTGTTTTCAATACCATTCCCATTATCTTTTACTATAATTTTGATATAATTACTTTCAAATTTATTTATACTAACTTTTAATATTCTTCCACTATTATATCCTTTGAACCCATGAATAATAGAATTTTCTATTAAAGGCTGCGATATTAACTTATGAATTCTACAGCCTAAAACATTTTCATTTACATCTAAATCCAGTGTAAAACTATTATTAAATCTGATCTGCTGTAAGTATACATATTTTTTCAACCATTCTACTTCATCGTAAATGGTCACTTCTTTATTTATATCTCCTATACTATACCTTAGTATTTGTGCAAAGTTTCCAATGGTATCACTAACTTCATAATTTTCATTTTTAATTGCCATCCAATTTATACAATCTAAAGTATTATATAAGAAATGCGTATTAATTTGTGCAACGATTGCCTTTATCTCTGCTTCTCTTCTCTCATTTGATAATTCAACGATATAATGACTTTGATTTTTTATATCTTCTACCAAAATATTTATTGTTGATAGCATTTCATTAAATTCATCGCTTATAAATGACAATTCATCTTCAGTATTAAGTTTTATTTTTACATTGAAATTACCTTTTTTAGCTTCTTTCATCCCCCTAACAATAATTCTAACTGACTCATAAAGTTTATTAGAAAATATTATAATAACAATCATCACGATGATAACAATTACAAATAAAAATGCAAATGTTAGATTCCTTAATAAGTTAACTTTGTAAAATAAATTATCTTTATCAACAACACTAATTACCTTCCAACCAACACTATCTATAGGGATAGTGCTTACAGATATATCCCTATTTGTAAAACTAGGAATTGAATAAATTAATTGGTTTAGAGTTTCAGCATTTTCTTTATCGTTAACCGCTCTGCTAGAGTAATCTTTTATGTAGGTTCCAATATATTTTTTGTCTTGAAATGATATGATATGATTCTTCCATTATTATCAACTATTATTGAACACATATTTATTTTATCTTCTGCAAAATTTTCTTTATCCATCTCCACATTACATACATCAGATAAAACTTGCTCATCAAAGCTCATGATCATTATACCCATTTCTTCTTTAGTTCTTATATCTCTGACTTTTAGTCCCATGTGAAACATGTACTCCGACTTTCCACCAATATAACTATTAGAAGTTGTAGGTAGTATAATTTGGGTATTACTATTTAAAATTTCAGAATAAATTTCGGCTTTAGCAGAATCGCTATACATATCCCATACCCTGTTATTTATACCTTGATTTCTTTTATCATAATATACATTTCCTCCATCTTTACCCACAAAAGTTATGGCCATAATTTGACTTCTCGAATACGAATAAGATCCAAAAACTTCTCTGATTTTATTAATAGATGCTGTCTTTTCAAACTCATCTCCATCATTAAACATGTTTTCTAACCTTAAGCTATCATTATCTGCTGTGATTCTGTATAAAATATCCTTATAATAATTCATATCTGTTTCTATATTAGTTTTTATATAAAATAAATTTCTATCTGTGAGACTTATTATTTTCTTTTCAAGATAATGTTGTGATAACTTGTACAAAAATAATTGAGTAAAAACCATTGGTATAATGGAAATAATTATAAATATACTTAACAATTTTGCTTTTATACTATAACATTTCCAATTCAAATGATGCTTCATATTATTTTTTAAGTTACTAAAAAACTTCATTACTACATCTCCTAAAATATATATTATGATTAAACCACAAAAAGGTATGAAAGAATATCTCTCTACGGTCGAGTAGTAATTTAATCATCTCATATTCATCTAAAATTTTCCATCTAATTTTTACTTAGAATATTATCCACCGCTAGTTTTGCAAGCTGTTTCTTATATAATAAAAAAATTGAAGAACTATTTATTTCATACTTGTTATAATTTTAGATATAACAAATAGAGGTATTAACTTACTTAATACCTCATAAATATCTTAGCTAAACTAAGACAGGATTAACTGGATTACTAGTTAAAATAGACTTTATACAATCAAGAGTGTTTAAATGTGAGCTAGCTTTCATTTATCTTATTTATCTATATTCAATTTTTATTCATTATAATTTTTTATACATAAAAAAAGAGTTATAATAAAATATTATAACTCTTCAAATAAACAAAAACTATCTTCTGTTATTTTGTTGTTTTCTAGCTCTTCTACAATCTGGACATCTTACTGGTTCATTTTCGAATCCTTTTTCTTTGTAAAATTCTTGTTCTCCAGTTGTGAATACAAATTCATTTCCGCAATCTTTACATACTAAAGTTTTATCTTCCATTATTAAAATTCCTCCTTTTATTTAAAGATTAATATCGATCCATATCATTCTCTAAAAGGAGAAATGTACTTATCTATAAAAAACCTTTTTCTTATTACAATATTTATTATAACACGTTCCAAATAAATTGCAAGTATTTTATTTTAATCTCGTAAATTTTCTTATTTGTATAATTAATTATTATTTTCCATTTCGCTTTTTAGTAGGGCTCTTCTCTTACGATATTCTATAATAGGCATATCTCCTCGAATAAGCTTTTCATCCATTTTTAAATCTGATTTTATAGGAATTTGTGTTAAAACAACTTTTCGATCTTGATGAAGTATATACTTATTGCTAATATTACTAAGTCTATTAACTATTTGCTTTAATACTGGTATCTGAATAAATTTTTGATAAAATCTAATATATATACGAGTATGATTATCATCAATTGGTGCAAAAACAGCAAATATTCTTACATCCTTAGATATAATATTTTGCCAAGAATTAGGCATCTGAAATTGAAGGCTAAATAAATCTTTGTAATTCTTAATATCTTCTTGTTCTAATGGAATTGACTTTTTATAATCTATAACATTATTCACATAAAAAGTCATTAGATTATCTTCCCATTTTACAACAGGGCCATTTACTAATGTTTTATTTCCTCTTCCTATACTTGTCGCATGAACAAATGGCAAATGTACAACATCTAATTGATTTTCAATAGCTCTTGTATAATGAACTGGCCAAGTCTCTGAAAATCCGCCATAAGAAAATCCATTTCTCAAATCTTTAAAGAAAGGTATTTCTGGCAACACTTCTTTATTTTCACCATACCACACCCAAATAAAATCATATTTTTCTTCTGCATGATACGCATTAACATAATATTCCTTTGGCACTGGATTATTTCTTCCATTCGCAGGTATTGATTTCACCTTTCCTGATGAATCATAAACAAATCCATGAAATGGACATTCTATTTCATTGTTAACAACTTTTCCGCAGCTTAAAGCTGCTCCTCTATGGCAACACTTATCAAAAAGGCAACTAATTTTATTATCTTTATTTCTCCAAATAACTAGTTTTTCTCCAAATCTTGTGATACCAATTGGTTTACTACATTTTAATTCGTTTGCATCTAATACCCCATACCATTGATTTATAATCACATTTTTATTCCTTTCTAATTCACTCTACAATTTTACCTTACCTGAATCTTCTAATAAAATTAGATCCTCTGGATATGGATTAAAGTAAGTTTGTTCTAAAATATAACTAATGTCAAACCTTACTGCATATGATTTAACTAATAGCGTAGGTGTGTTTATCGTACTTTTACCTATTTTATACTTTTCTAATGAATCAAGGATCAGTTCTGTTTCTTTTTGAGTTATGTATTTAGAGAAATACCCCATAGCATGCATTAAAACATTAATATTATTTGTATACTTAGGAATCTTTTCAAAAGCTAATTTTAAATTTTGTTCATATTCATTAAAAATAGTTTCAATATTTTTTTCTTCACGATTTCCAACAATTCTTCCTAAAATTTTCATATACTTTTGGCTATTTGCCATAAGCAATAATTTGTTTCTACTTTGAAACTTTATTAGCTCTCCAAGTGAATTAGATTCTTTAACTTTTCTAAAGTCTGCATTCATAAATATTTTCATAAGAAAATTATCACGAATTCTATAATTATATAATCTACCTTCATCTTCTACTGCCGCATAAGGAAATGCTTTTATTATTTTACCACCAAATATACCTGCTCCTTTTGTACTTCCTGTAACTTTTGCTGTTCCATTGTAAATTTTTACATTTTTATATCCACAAGATGGTGAACCACTCTTTAAAATAAACCCATCAATATTTTCTAGATTATTTAAATATGAATCCGAAAACTCTTCCATTTCTTTTGTAAATTCTTTTTCCGTCTTTGGCTGATATAATTTCAATTCATTATCTTCTAATACCACTCTAATAGGGTCTCTCGGAACACCTAATCCTATGGACATTTCTGGACAAACATTAATAATATTCATGTAAGGCTTCAAGCTTTCAATAAATGTATCAGTTATCATCTGACCATTATACCTGCAACTATCAAATCCTAAGCACTTACTAAAAAACACATTTGGTTTTGTAAAACTATTCATCTCAAACACCTCTTTATTTAATTAATATATAATATTATAATAGCACAATTTCTTAGTTGAATATTCATATTTTATTTACAATACTATTAAGAATCTTAATTATCGCATTTTTACTTTACCAAATGATAGCTTCTATGGAAAAATGAAGAGATAGAAACAGGACTATCTCTTTATCTCGATATAGTCCTGTTTCATTTTCATAAAATATCTATTTAAAGTTTTATTAATCCTTTTAATATACAGTTTTAATAGTTCTAACACTACACGATATTGCAAAATTTATTATAAAGTATGTTGCTGCCAAAGTTCCAAATAGTAAGAATACTTGGGATGAGGTTGCGAAGCTTCCCATAAGGATCATCCCTTTCCCTGTGAATTCTTCTATTCCAACTACCCACAAGAATGATGTATCTTTTATTACAGTCACAGCTTGAGATAAAAATGTTGGAATACAGCTTCTAAAACTTTGTGGCAATATTATATACTTTAAAGTCTGAAATTTTGAAAATCCTTGTGAATAGGCTGCTTCATATTGTCCATTATTTACTGAATTCATACCACCTCTAAGAATTTCTGCCATCACAGCTGAAGTAAACAAAGTGAAAGATAAAATTCCTGAATACATGGGTGGTATCGGAACTAAAAATCTAATAGTTAATATCCATAATAATAGTGGAGTATTTCTAAAGATCTCTATATATATCGCTGCTATTTTCCCAAAAATTCCATTTGAAAAGTTTCTTAGTATAGCAAGAATTGTTCCAAAAAACATACTTAACACAATTGATATGAGCGCTATAATTAAAGTCAATTTTATTCCACTCAATAGAAATAACATGTTAGTTTGATTAAATACTTGTGACACTTTTATAGCCCCCCTTCAGTTGAGAGTGATAATTTCTCTATTGAATCTCCAGAAATAGTTGTTTTTGCTCTTTTTTCTTTCAATTCAAGTTTTCTTGCAAACATTGCTAGTGGATAACAAAGTATGAAATAAAGCACACCAGTTACAACATAGGCAGGCCCATAATACATATTTGAACTTGACCAAGAGTCTGCTCTATACATTAAGTCACCACCTGCAATCATTGCTAGTACTGAAGTATTCTTTATTAAATTTACCAATTGATTGGTAAGTGGTGGTATTATTACCTTTACGGTTTGTGGTAATATTATATATCTCATAGTTTGAATATGAGAGAATCCTTGAGACTTAGCTGCCTCAAATTGTCCTGTTGGTGTAGATATTATACCGGCTCTTACAACTTCTGCTATGTATGCACCATGATAAACGCCAACTCCTAAAACACCTATTACAAATACCGGTAATACTACCTTTATATATGGAAGTCCATTGAATAAAAAGAATATTTGAATTACAAGAGGTGTATTTTGAATTATTTCTACATATATTCTACTTATAACTTTAAAAATTTTAAATTTGCTTGTAGAAAGCACTCCAAATATAACCCCTAGTATTAATGCAAGTGCAAGTCCTAAAACTGCGACTTCAAGTGTTGTTAAAAATCCCTCAAAGAATACATCAAAATCTCTAAAAACTGCTTGCCATTTAAACCATGCAAATGGTCCATTCATCACTTAATATCCCACTTTTTAATTAATTTATCCATTTCACCTGAAGTTTTCATTTCATTTACAACTTCATTTATTACTTTTGCAAGTTCAGTATTATCTTTTTTACTTGCAATTCCATATTCCTGAGGATTATATCTATCGTTTAATATTACTGAAGAATCGTCAACATATCCATTTAATATAGATGCATCAACTGCAAAACAATCAATTCTACCTGAATCTAGTGCTGCTTTAAGTTCAGGGTAACCACCAAGTTCTGAAAATTTGAGTTTGATCCCTTGTTTAGTTGCTTCTTCTTCTAAAGCTGCTTTAGTTGTAGCACTTTGAGCTACTCCAATTGTCTTTCCATCTAAATCTTTAAGTGATGATGCTCCAAGCGCTTTCTTAACAAGTAAGCCAACACCATCTTTTAAATATGAATCAGAAAAATTGTAACTCTTCTTTCTTTCATCAGTTACTGTAAATGTAGCCGCAACCATATCAACTTCTCCATTATCAAGAAGTGGTCCTCTTGTCTTTGCTGTAACGCCTTGGAATTCAATTTTATTTTCATCGCCTAGAATTTTCTTTGCTACTTGCTTAGCTAAATCAATTTCAAATCCTTCTATCTGATTGGTTTCAGGATTCTTATATCCGAATTTTGGAACATCTACTTTTACTCCAACTTTTAATACGCCCTTATCTTTTATTGCTTGTATTTCTTTTGCTTCAGAGCCATTATTTCCGCCTGTACTTGGTTTTGATGAGCCACAACCTGTCATCATTATACATACACCTAATCCTAATGCTAATAATGTTTTTCTTAATTTCATATTTTTTCCCCCTATATTTTTATTTTGCCAATTGCAATATTTAAATCCCTATCTTATAATTTTGTTTAAAAATATTTTAGTTCTTTCATTTTTTGGATTTGAGAAGAATTCTTCCGGCTTAGCTTCTTCAATTATTTGCCCATCATCCATAAATATAATTCTATCCGCTACTTGTTTTGCAAATCCCATTTCATGAGTTACAACAACCATTGTAATATTTTCCTTAGATAATCCAACCAATACATCTAATACTTCTTGAATCATTTCAGGATCTAATGCAGATGTTGGTTCATCAAATAGCATTATCTTAGGATGCATATTAAGTGCTCTAGCTATGGCAACTCTCTGCTGCTGTCCTCCCGATAATTGACTTGGATAAGCATTTGCCTTTTCTGAAAGACCTACCGTTTCTAAGTACTTTAGTCCAGACTTTTCAGCATCTTTTTTGCTTACCTTTTGAAGTTTTATTGGTGCGAGTGTAATATTTTCTAACACTGTCATATGTGGATATAAATTAAACTGTTGAAAAACCATTGCAGTGCTTTGACGCACTTTAGCTAAATCTTTTTTTAAATTCAAGTCATATCCATCTACAGTCACTTTTCCTGAAGTTGGCTCTTCTAAATAATCTATACATCGTATGAGCGTTGATTTTCCAGACCCACTAGGTCCTATTACAACTAATTTTTCTCCCTCACTCACTGTTAAATTTACATTTTTTAAAACATGTACATCTCCAAAGTTTTTAACTACGTTTTCTAACTTAATCATTTATGTCCCCCCTTTAATTATAAAAAATAGAAAATCTTATAATAGGAATTACTCCTATTATAGCCTCCTTGCTATAATATATACGTTTCTTATAATACTCTAAAAATATTAATTAAATTTTACACCTAACTTGGATTTACGATTATTGAATTGTGTATATGCTTATAAATTTTCGTAAATGCTATTCAGATATTTATTTAATCAAATCCTCTATCGCATAAAAATCTAATCAGTATATCTCATATTTAATAAGTAATTTTTTTAACATTATAATTCTCTAAATAAAGGGAGCTTTGGCACATATGCCAAAGCTCCCTCGCTAAGTTATAAATCTTATTTAAATTATATATCACAAGCGTATTGTAAGTCAATAGATTTTAATATTCTGTGTTTTTCGTAGTTTCGATATTGATATATTAATCGTAAATTTAGTCTCTTTATTCATCTCACTTTCTACCGAAATAGTTTCCTCCTAAATCATCTGTAAGATCTTCCACATAACATAGCCCTATTCCTGTAGACATAGCTCCGGTATCTTCATGAAATTTAGTGAAAAATCCCACATTAAATATATAAGGCAAGCATTTCATCCTCACCTGGATAAATTACTATGTTTAGTATATTTATTTAGTGATAGGACAAAACTAAATAAATGTTAAAAATAAAAGGAGTGTGTGATAATGAAAAAATTCTTTTCAGCTTTATTAGTATTGATATTCTTTACCACGTTAATGATGCCTATTAGGACATCTGCTATTGAAAATGATATTCCCGTAAATGATTCTACTGCAAATTTAAAGATGTCTGAAAGAAAGCTCTGGATTGACCATGTTTTATGGACTAGAAATTTTATCATTAGTGATTTGGCATCTCTTGCAGATAAAGATTCTGTATTGCAAAGATTACTTAAAAATCAAGATGATATTGGATCTTCAATCAAACCTTACTATGGAGAAGAAGCTGGAAATAAGCTTTCAAAACTTTTAAGAGAACATATTATAATTGCAGGTCAGGTTGTTGATGCTGCTAAAAGTAATAATAAAGCTAACCTAGATAAATATAATAAATTGTGGTATAAAAATGCAGATGATATTGCTGAATTTTTATCTAGTGCAAATCCTAATTGGCTAAATCAAGAATTAAAAGATATGTTATATAAGCATTTAGAATTTGTTACCAACCAGGCTGTTGCTAGATTAAATAAAAATTGGAAAGCAGATATTGAAGCATTTGATAAAGGTGAAGAACACATGATTATGTTTGCTGATGTGCTTTCAGACGGTATTATCAAACAATTCCCTGAAAAATTTAGTTAATATATATATTGTACCAATAAATACAATTAGGGCTTCTTGAGTAAGCCCTAATTATTATAAAATTTACCATTCAAAATACAAATCTTAAAATTGCAATTGAAATTATTCCAACAGCGACTGTTAATAATAAATGATTCTTCTTTATAGCAACTAACAATGTAGGTATTGCTGCCAATAGTTCTAAACAATTACCTTGTATTGAAACTTTATTATAAGCTGTAAAAAGTTCTACTGCTATTAATGCAGCTAATATTGATATAGGTATGTATGTTAAAAATTCTTCAACTTTTTTATTTAATTTTACTTTTGATAATATAGTTATAGGTAATACTCTTGGAAGTACAGTTACAATGCATCCACCTATAATAACACTCCACACATAAAAGTTCATTCCTTAATCACCACCCCAATTAGTGCTCCAACAACTGCTGCTATAATAACACCAGCACTAGTTGATACTATTTGTGTACTTATTATTAAAGTTATAATGGACGTAATAATTATTATAATAGCTTTATTTATTCTTAAGTTGCCTTTAACAGCTGAAATTAGTAATCCTATAAACATGGCTGTTAAAGCAAAGTCTAATCCAAAAACCTTATAGTCTGGTATAATGCTTCCAAGTAACACTCCAACACCTGTCGCTATAATCCAGTTTATATATGCAGTAATATTTAAACCCACCATCCAAAAATAATTAATTTTCTTTTTGTTAAATCCTTCTGCTGCTGCTACTAAAAAAGTTTCATCTGTCAAAAGTACTCCTATAGAAAAATTTTTAAGTAGTGAGTTTTCCTTAAAATATGGTGCCAGTGCTGCACTCATAAATAAATGTCTAAAATTAATAAAGAAAATAGACAATATTATACTTGGAACTGATGCTGATGCTAAAATCATACTTGAGGCAATAAATTGAGATGATCCTCCATAAACAAATGCACTCATTCCTATTGCTTCTAAAAGTGTTAATCCACAAGATTTACTTAAGACTCCACAAGCAAATCCTATACTAAGATATCCAAAAATAGTTGGTATACAATCTTTTACTCCTTGTATAAAATAATAAGTGCTTGTTTTATTCTTTATTTCTAAAGAACTATTTTGCATTTTCCCCATTTCCATAAAATTGCCCCCTTGATTGTTTATTGCAGAAATCGTAATATATAATATATACACTGTACGTTATATTTAACATATACTATATGTTACGTTTGTACGTTATATTTGTCAAGGAGTGAAAATATGAATTTAAATAATATTATTGCTGGTAATCTAAAAAGATTAAGAACTGAAAGACAATTAAGTTTAGGTAGGCTTTCTGAAATGTGTGGTGTTAGCAAAGTTATGCTCGGGCAAATTGAGCGTGGAGAATCAAACCCCACTATTAATACAATATGGAAAATAGCTACTGGTCTTAATTTGCCATATACTCTTCTTATTGATGAACCAATAGAAAGCGATATTTGTATACGAAAAAAAGATGCTAAAGCGCAAACTGCTATTGATGGTAAATATAGACTTTATTGTTATTTCACTAGTCATGTTAATAGGAGCTTTGAACTTTTCACTGTAGAGCTAGATGCTGGTAGCACCTATGAATCACGCTCTCATGGCAAAAAAACTCAAGAATATATAATTATTTATAATGGACAATTATCATTAGATATTGATGGTACAAATTATATTTTAAATGTTGGAGATTCAATAGTTTTTGATTCTTCAAAGCCACATTCTTACTTTAATCCAAGTAATGAAATATTGAAAATGACTATAATTAATTACTATTTAATATAATTATAGTTACATTGACAGTAGATAATTTTGTTTTTACGCAAAACTATCTACTGTCAATATATTATAAATAGTTATTACTAACTATTTATAATAATACATCCTGTATTCTTTTCAAATTCACTTTTAATATTTTCAAATCTTTCTTCTCCACTTGTAATACTTAAAGAAATAGTCATATTACCTGGATTATAGGAAGGGTTTTTCTTTAAAAGTATATTATTTTTATCACATAAAAGTTTTGCAATATTAAATACTTCATTTTGATTTACTTTATCTGATATTGCAATATTCCATCCTGTTTCATGACAAAGATGACCTAATTTTTCTTCGAATTTCTGTCCTATTTTAGGTGATATAAACATAAGTTCAATATATTTCCCTTTATGATTATTTTTTATACTTTTTTTATGAGGTTTATGTTCTTCATCTCTAAATGCCTTATCAATTAAACTTATAGCTGCATTCTGATCTATAGCTGTAACATCATCCCCCTCAAAATACAATTTGTCACTAAATGAAGCATTGTTAGTAGCAGAAGTTCCTTCCTCTACTATCGAAAGCTTCCATCCAGTTTTTGCTTTAAATATTTTACATTCACTGCCATCGCCTGTATTTGTTTTATTAAGGAATACCTGAACAAGGAGTTTTTCTGGATAAAATGATATTTTTTTAATATTAATAGGATCAATTAATTTTTTAATTAACAAATCTGCAGAACTATTATTTATTTTTTCATTTATATTTATTTTCCATTCTGTCTCATTGTAAAAATCATCCATAATATTTTTAATAGATGGGTCTACTCCTTGTGGAAAATCAAAATTCAATATAATTTCTTTTTTGTCTAATATGATACTAATTTTTTTATACTCAAAATCTTTGAATTTTTCTTCCACAATACCAGTAAGCACTTGTTGCGTAAGTTCTTTAGGTTTTAAGTCTTCCTTTATATCATCCTCTGTCCTTGCTTTAAATAAAAATAACCTTTTTAAATCACTTTCAAAATATATACTGTTTACAATAATTTGTTTTAAATTCTGTATTTCCTCAGTATAATTATTGTTTAGATCCTCCTTAGGTTTGCTCTTTTCAGAGTCTTTTTCCACTTTTGAATTTTGTTCAAATTCATAATTCTTTTCACCACTCCAAAGATATAATAATTCTTCAATAGTTAAAAGCTTACTATTGTAATTTTCATAAATAAACTCCCAAAGCTCACTTATATTTTCTTCAGATAATTTATCTTTTTTACTTAAAATGTGTGGAAAACTTTTATTTAATTGCTTTCTAGGATTTCTAATATTTATATTTATTTCCTCACCACAAGCTGGTGTAAATGTTCTTCCTATAAATTCATCTGATACTTCTTTGCCTAAGCTTCTTATAACCGCTTCATTTCCATGTACCAATATAATATTTCTTGCAGATATTCTTTCTAAAACTCCCTTTATCTCATTTTTATCAGAATGAGCAGATAATCCTACTTTTTTAACCTTACATTTAACTAGAATATTAAGTTTATTTATACTTAAATATCTTTCACTGTCTTCATCTGCGTCTATTAGATCTAAAATCTTTCTTCCTGGTGATTCTTCATCTTGATATCCAGTTATTACAATGTATCCATTTTCCATAGAGGCTATTTTTTCAGCATAAAATGTACTTGGCCCTCCAGTTAACATCCCTGAACTTGATATAATAACCACAGGTTCCTTTTGAAGCAATATATCTTCTCTGTTATCCGTTGTTTTAACTTCAATTATATTATCATCATAAAAAGGACTTATTCCTCTTAATATTTTTTTCCCAAGAGAGTTTTTTAAATATAGTGGGTTATTTTTATAAACTCTATTTATATCTCTTACCATTCCATCAATATAAATCTTAACTTTTTTTAAACTTCCTTTATTCATAGCACTCTTTAATATAAGAATTACTTCTTGTGCCCTTCCTAATGCAAAAGCTGGTATTATCATCTTTCCATTGTTTTCTATGCATTCATTTACTGCATCAATTAACGCCTTTTCTTCAATTTCACGATTAGAATGAAGTCTATCGCCATATGTAGATTCAACTATCGCAACATCAGGTCTTAATCTAGGCAACTTTGCGCCTTCAACAGTTTTTTGAGAAAATACTGAAAAATCACCTGAATAAAATACAGCTCCTTCTGGAGTTTCAAGGTAAATGCAGCTTGCCCCTGCTATATGGCCTGCATTGTAAAAAGTAATATGCATATCTTCAAATATAGGAAATTTCACTTCATAATTTATGGTGAAAATCTTATTAAGTGTGCTTTCCACATCAGTTTGTGCATATAATGGTATTTCAGCATCTCTGTTATTCATTATTTTCAAACTATCATATAATAGAACCTTAACTAAATCTTTTGTCATATTGTTCATATATATTTTAGCATTTGGATATTCTTTACTTATAATAGGCAAACATCCTATATGGTCTAAATGCGCATGGCTTATAATTATTGCATCTAATCCACCATAAGTTTGTATATCTCTAAAATTAGGAACACTATCTTTACTAGCACTCTGTCTAATTCCTGCATCAAACAATATATTTTTATCATTAATTTTTATTAAAATAGAGCTCCCTCCAACTTCTAAAGCTCCTCCTAAAAAATCTATCTTCATAAATGTTTACTCCTTATTTTTTTTATTAAAAAACATAAGCACGTGAAAGAAAATAACAAGTCAAATATGCAAAATATACTAGCATACTGATTTGTTATTTTTTCTAATATGCCTAAATATTATATCGATTTTAACAATAAATTTCTTTCCCATAACATCATTTTCTTTCATGTCCTCATCGTACTTATTTTACCACATATGCCTTTATTCAAACATAAGGCAAAAACACCAATAGATGTTATATTAAACTATTGGTGCTTTTTCTATTTTTTTAAGTCACATATTAAATATTAAATATAAATTTTCTATCCTTGCCGAAGACAAACCATTTATTTGAGAATTCTGCATTTTCTTTTAAATCTTCATAGAATTCATCGAATATATCCCCTCTATCTTTTAAGTTATTTCCATTGTTTAATTTTTCAATACATTTTCCTCATTGATCAGTAGTTATTTAGTGCTATGAAAAACTACTTTTCTATAAGTTTCAAATCTGACCCATTTATTTAAGAAATCGCCTTGAGATTTTTCATTAATTTCTTTATATTCATTCAATAACTTTATAACTTCCTCATCAGAATTTACCTTTACTTCAAATCCTCTACCATTAATAATTGGAACTCCTTGATACTTATAATCATCTATGGATTTGATACTTATAATTTTCTTATGACGTACTTCAATTGCTACGTAGTCACGAAGAACTAATAAATCAAAATTCTCTGGATATTCAAAGCTGTCACCTTTTATTGGAAGCTCATCACCTATCGTATAAGTTTGTTCTTCTGGTTTATATTTGAATATGGACAAAGTTTCTGTATCGTAATAAAATTCTTCAAAAATATCTCCTCTTGCTTTCAATTCATTATACTCAAACGAGAATTTTCCATTTTTAATATCATCATTATAAACATCTTCTATAACACCACAAGCTGATGTCATATTGGTAATACGATCTATTAAAATAAGCTCTCCTAATGTTTTATGTGAATCGAATTTATCCAGTACAATCTTTTCAGAAAGCAAAATATCACATGCTGCTATCTCATTTTTTGTCAAAAAGCCAGCCTGCAAATGCTTTCCTGTATTTACATCAATTTTATATTTTACATTTGTAACAACACCAGTTAACATCTTGGTTCCGATTTTTACAAAATACTCCTTGCCTGCTGTTAATTCTGAATCATCCATCCAAAGAATTTTTGCACTAAACAGTTTGTTTGGCACAATATTATTCCCTTTTGTAAGTACACAGCCCCTTGATACATCTACTTCTTTATTAAGCTGTATTGTTACTGCTTGCCCTTTCTCTGCACTTTGTGATCCCTTATCTGTAATATGAATACTTTTTACTAGTGCTTTCTCATTACTAGGAAGTGTTGTAACTTCATCTCCTACAGCAATACTTCCAGCTTCAATCTCCCCTTGAAATCCTCTAAAGGTGTGATTTGGCCTACATACTCTTTGAACTGGCATATAGAAACCTTTTTCTTCTGACTTACTGGAAACCTCCACGTTTTCAAGATATGTTAAAAGTGGCTCTCCTGTATACCATGGAGTATTCTGTGACTTTTTTGTAACATTATCACCTTCTGTAGCTGATACTGGAATTATATAAACATTTTCTAATGAAAGTTCTTTTGCTAATTCTTTAATTTGCTCTTCAATTTCTAAAAATCTTTCATGATTGTATTCTATTAAATCCATTTTATTAACTGCAAATACAAAATTCTTTACACCCATTAAAGAACAAATTCTTGCATGCCTTCTTGTTTGAATAAGTACTCCTTTTTTTGCACCTAATAATATAATAGCAAGTTCTGCAAAAGATGCACCTACTGCCATATTCCTAGTATATTCTTCATGTCCTGGAGTATCTGCTACAATAAAACTTCTATTATCAGTTGTGAAATAACGATATGCAACATCTATTGTAATCCCTTGTTCACGCTCTGCCATTAATCCATCCAATAATAGAGAATAGTCTATTGCTCCACCGCGGCTTCCAACTTTACTATCTAGTTCCAAAGCTTTTTCCTGATCTGCATATAAAAGCTTTGCATCATACAAAATATGTCCTATAAGAGTAGATTTTCCATCATCTACGCTACCACATGTTATAAACTTCAATAAACTCTTCATTTTAGAAATACCCCTCTCTTTTTCTTCTTTCCATACTGCCTGCTGCTTCACTATCAATAACTCTAGTTGTTCTCTCAGATGATACCGCACTAAGGGTTTCCTCAATAATCCCATCTAAAGTAACTGCATCTGACTCAAAACCACCTGTAAGTGGATAGCAGCCAAGTGTTCTGAATCGTATTTTTTTATACTCAACCTTTTCACCTGGTAATAATTTTAATCTATCATCATCCACCATAATAATATTGCCATCACGAGAAATACATGGTCTTTCTTTTGCAAAATATAAAGGAACAATATCAATATTTTCACGCTTTATATACTGCCAAATATCATTTTCAGTCCAATTTGAAATAGGAAAAACCCTAATACTTTCACCTTTATTAATTTTAGTATTATAAAGCTTCCACATTTCTGGTTTCTGATTTTTAGGATCCCATGCATGTGCTTCATTTCGGAATGAGAATATTCTTTCCTTTGCACGAGATTTTTCTTCATCACGACGTCCACCACCAAAGGCTGCTGTAAATCCATATTTATTTAATCCTTGTTTTAAGGCTTGTGTCTTCATAATATCAGTATACGCTGAACCATTATCGAAAGGATTAATTCCTTGCTTTATACCATCCTCATTTGAATGGACAATCATATCTATTCCTAATTCTTTTACTCTTCTATCACGAAATTCTATCATTTCCTTGAACTTCCATGTAGTATCAATGTGCATGAAAGAAAATGGCGGCTTTTCAGGATAAAATGCCTTCATTGCAAGATGCAACATAACCGAACTGTCTTTACCAATAGAATATAACATTACTGGTTTTTCACATTCTGCAGCTACTTCTCGAATAATATAAATTGCTTCTGCTTCTAATTTATCAAGATGTGATAATTCACTCATAATTAGTCCTCCTGTTTTCTTAAAATTAATCTCTTCTTTCAGAATATCTCAAAATTTATTTCAGAAAAGCCGTAGGCTTTTAATCCATAACTCTTAACTGATTTAATTAATATTCATTAGAATTTTTCTTATTAATATTTATTACTTTTTTGCTTTTATCACTTTTTTCAATAATCCATGACATTGTATCTTTATCTTCATTTACATAAAGTAAACTTCCTTTACCTCCCATATCAGCACCTAAATAATATTTTATTGCTTCTACCTTGCACTCTTTAACGCAAGATGCACATCCCCAGCAATCTTTTGGATATTTGATATTAGCTTTATTTTCTTTATCAATAATTATCAAATTCCCAGGACAAACATCTTTGCATTTTTTACATCCTACGCAAAGGTTTCTATCAATTATTATGCTCATATTTATCACCGCCATTTACTAAATCTCTCATGATTATTTTTATTTCCCCATTTTCTAATTTAGAGTTAACATACTTTAACCACTTATCATCCTTTTTTGGATAATCTAAGTTTTCTCCAAAGCTATGCCATCTAGTTTCTTTCCTTGCTCTTAAATGAGCTATAACTGATTTACAGACTGTAAGTCTTTCTTTTAATTCAAAAATTTTCATTAATTCATACATATCATCTGCTTTTAAATTTTCACTTAAATCTTCAATACTTTCTATCTTTTCATCTGCTAGTCCTAGTTGTTTTTCATTATATTGATAGTTGTTGCTAATACCACCTGCATAAGTATCCATAGCTTTTTGCATTGCTTCTTCTAAGTCATCTATTGAATATATGTTTTCTTTATTACTCAAAAATTTATTAACATAATTAAATTTTTCTTTTATTTCACTATCATTAACTCTTTTGTTTTCTTTATATGAAATATCTATTTTATCTTCATTACTTCTTTTACCTGCTTGATTTTCTTTATAATCAATATATTTTAGAGCAGATACTGCAGCTATTTCACCTTCAACTAAAGCTCCTGTTACATACTTTTGTGGACATCCACCAGCTACATCACCAGCGGCATAAAGCCCTTTTAGCGTTGTACCCCTATCTGTATCAATCCAGTATCCACTTGCTGTATGTCCCCCAACGATATATGGTTCAGTTCCTTCTATTTCAACATTTTCTTCACTTGGCCCCTTATCATCTTCTATCCACTTTAAAGTTTGACTTGGTGACATATTAAGATACGCTTTCATCAAATCTTCATCTTGCTTTTTTGTTATTCCTTTAGTCTTTAAATAACAAGGACCTCTTCCTTCTAATCCTTCTTTTACCGTTCCATATACCCTTTGAGCTGTTGTATTTCCATATCTATATTGATATTCTTCTCCAAGTGCATTTACTTGCTGTGCTCCTACTCCCTGAGCTAAAGTTCCAGTTGGTGATATGGTATCTTTGCATCTTAACGCTATAAATCTCATTTCAAAAGTTGTCATCTCTGCTCCAGCTCTTATTCCCATAGCGAAACCTGCTCCTGTATTAAAAGGACTATACCACATTTTATGCCTTGAAAATCCAGAATTATTAGGTTTGTATAATCCCGCTGCTCCTCCAGTTGAACAAATCACAGCTTTAGCTTCAATTACATAAAATATATCTTCTTCAACTGATAATGCATATGCACCTATTATTTCGTTGTCTTCTACTATATAATCAATTGCATTTACTCCATTTAACACTTTAACATTAGAATGTTTAGTAACTTCTTTTGCAAGTAATGGTTTTATATTTTCTCCATTGATTTTTATATTTCTATTACCACGCGTTACGTACTCTCCATTTTCATCTTTTAATATAACTAGTCCAAAATCTTCTAATTTTCTAGTAACTTGATTTAAATTCTCAGACATTGTAAGTAATAAATCAGTACGAACTATTTCCTCTGCATCTTGCGTCGCATAATCTACATAATCCTGTGGTTTTTGGCCTTTTACAATATATGCATTAATAGCATTAACTCCAGCTGCTAAGCAACCACTTCTTTTTATATTTGCCTTATCCAAAACTATAACATTCTTATTTGAATTTTCAGCTATAGTAATTGCTGCATAACATCCAGAAGTTCCACCTCCAATAATCAAAATATCCGTTTGAAGTTTTTCTATTTTCATATTCTTGCCCCCTTAGTGAAATATACATTGCATCTTTGATTTGTTATTTTCCTTTTACGTGCCTAACTTCTATATAATTACAGATAATTGCTGTGATTTAATCTTATTTTCCAAAACCTCAGCTTTTTCATCATTAAAGATATATACTTTATGGATTAAAACCAGTACTTCCTCGCCAATATTTAAAGGTTCTTGTTCTAAACTCCTATATCCATTAAGTATCTCCGTACCAACTTGTACATCTATTTGAATGTTATTACCTCTAAAAGCAATATCTCTTATAATTCCCTTTTCTGCCGCAAGCGGAGTTTGTATTTCCTTATCATTTTTAGCAATCTCTATAAACTCAGGTCTGAGTATCGCTTTAGTCTCTTTTTTCTTTTCTTCTACTTCAAATCCTTTTAGCTTAGTATAATCATCTATAAGATTTGATTCACCAATAAATTGTGCTACAAATGGAGTTTGTGGATTTTTGTAAATTTCAATTGGAGTTCCTTTTTGCTCTATTTGTCCTTTATTGGTTATTATTATTTCATCAGCTACTTCTACAGCTTCCTCTTGGTCATGAGTTACAAAAATACTTGTTATTCCAAGTTTTGATATTGTTTGCTTAAGCCATCTTCTAAGTTCTTTTCTTACCTTTGCATCTATAGCCGCAAAGGGTTCATCTAGTAATAACAATTGTGGATTTGGTGCAAGTGCCCTTGCAAAAGCTACACGTTGTCTTTGTCCTCCTGACAGCTGACTTGGATATCTTTTTTCAAGTCCCTTAAGACCAATAAGTTCTATAAGGTCAGTAACTTTTTTATGAATATCTTCTTTTTTAGCTTTTTGTACTCTAAGACCAAAAGCAATATTATCATAAACTGTCATATGACGAAACAAAGCATAACTTTGAAAAACAAATCCAATACCTCTTTTTCCTGGTTCTATATCATTAACTTTAACTCCATTAATAATGATGTCTCCCTGATCTGGAGTTTCAAGACCTGCAATCATTCTAAGTATTGTAGTCTTACCACTTCCACTTGGTCCTAAAAGCCCAATTAGCTTTCCTTGTTCTACTTCAAAACTAACATTGTCCGATGCCTTAAAATCTCCAAACTTCTTGCTTATATTTTTTAGCTCTACATACATCAGCTTATTACCTCCTTTTTACTCTTCCATTCCACAATATTTCTAATTATTAAGATAATAATTGCAATAATAACTAAGATAGATGCAACTCCAAAAGCGGCTGTAAATTGATATTCATTATATAAAATCTCAATATGCAACGGTAGTGTGTTTGTCTTTCCTCTTATATGTCCAGAAACTACTGACACTGCTCCGAATTCTCCCATAGCACGTGCTGAGCAAAGTACTACTCCATATATAAGACCCCATTTAATATTTGGAAGTGTCACTTTTCTGAAAATTTGGAATCCACTAGCACCCATCATAGCTGCTGCTTCTTCTTCATCAGTACCTTGAGCATTCATTAATGGTATTATTTCCCTTGCCACGAAAGGAAAAGTTACAAATAAAGTAGCTAATATAATTCCCGGAACAGCAAAGACTACTTTTATATCGGTCTGCTTTAAAATCCCCTCAAATAAACTTCCTCTTCCAAAAGTCAAAACAAATATAAGTCCTGCGATAACAGGCGAAATTGCAAAAGGCAGATCAATTAAAGCACCTAATAGATTTTTTCCTTTAAATTTAAACTTTGTAATTGTCCATGCTACGCATATACCAAATATAGTATTTACAACAGTTGCTATTATTGTAGTTATAAATGTAAGGTTCATAGCCTTAAGCGTATATCCTTCTGAAACTGCTTTAACATATGCCTTAAATCCATTTGATAAAGCTTCTGAAATGATTGCTATAAGTGGGATTATTAGCATCAGTATAAGGAATAGTACCCCAAGGCTTATTAATCCATATTTTATAAATTTATTTTCATTTTTATGTGTTAATATTTTCCCCAATTTATCCTTCACCTCATATCTGTTTCAATTTATTATTGCGTAATTGAATTGCATTTATACCAAATAATATTAAAAATGATGCACATAACATAACTAGTGCTATTGCTGCTGCTGCATTGTAATCATATTGTTCAAGTTTTGACATAATTAGCAGTGGTGCTATTTCTGTTTTCATTGGAATATTACCCGCTATGAAAACAACACTACCATATTCTCCTACACCTCTGGCAAACGCAAGCCCAAAACCAGTTAAAAGAGGTGCCAATATTTCTGGAAATATTACTTTAAAAAATATTTTTATTCTACTTGCGCCAAGCATTGTTGCTGCTTCTTCATATTGATTGTCTAAATCTTCTAATACTGGCTGAATTGTTCTTACAACAAATGGAATTCCTATAAATGTTAATGCAACAATAATTCCAAAAATCGAAAAAGATGATTTAATCCCAAAGGAATAAAGTATTTTACCTATCCATCCATTTTCCGAATATAACGTTGTAAGTGATATACCTGCAACCGCAGTAGGCAGTGCAAATGGTAAGTCAATCAACCCATCTATGAATCTTTTAAATGGAAAATCATATCGTACTAATACCCAAGCTAAAATCAGTCCGAATATACTATTTATTATTGCTGCAATAAATGCAGTTCCAAAACTAACAAGATATCCGTGTAATACTCTAGCTTGCAATATCGTATCAAAAAATTTATCTATGCCCATACCTGATGCCTTTACAACTAATGTTGATAGAGGAATTAAGACAATAAGGCTTAAATAAAGAAGAGAAAATCCCATTGTCAGTTTGAATCCTGGAATAACTCTTTTTGATTTGCTCATATATATCCTCCTTTTTATTTATCTCCCTACCTTTGTAAGAAATTCTATACTTTTAAATTCTCTGTTCTATTCTTTTTATGATATCTTATAAATTATAGATGAATAGTTTTGATAATCTCCAGTTAGTTAAAGAACCCAAATCTATGATTTGTTGTGAATCATGTGCTCAGCGAACATATGTGAGTTAATTTTTAAATAACAATGGAGATTATTAATACTAAACATCATATAAATTTCTTTTATGTAGGCATCTGAGATGCCTTACTTCTTTGGTATATAAATTTGATCGAAAGTTCCTCCATCTGCGAAATGAGTTGCTTGAGCTTTTGTCCAGCCTCCAAACTCTCCATCTACTGTAACTAATTTAATATCCGGAAATTTATCTTTATATTTTTCGGCTACTTCTTTGTCTCTGGGTCTGTAGTAGTTTTGTGCTATTATTTCTTGACCTTCTTTAGTATATAAATAATCTAAGTAAGCTTGTGCAACTTCCCTTGTTCCATTTTTATCTACTACTTTATCCACTATAGCAACTGGCGGTTCTGCAAGGATGCTTAATGAAGGTACAACTATTTCATATTCATCTTTCCCTAATTCATTGAGTGATAGAAATGCTTCATTTTCCCATGCTATAAGTACATCTCCCATTCCTCTCTCTACAAAACTGGTTGTTGCACCTCTAGCTCCTGAATCTAATACTGCAACATTAGAATATAATTTTGAAACAAAATCTTTCGCTGCTGTTTGATCTCCATTATTTTTATCCGCTGCATAAGCCCATGCCGCTAAGTAATTCCATCTCGCCCCTCCAGAAGTTTTAGGATTTGGTGTTATTACAGAAACATCTTTCTTTATTAAATCATCCCAATCCTTTATGCCTTTAGGATTTCCTTTCCTAACAAGAAACACAATAGTTGATGTGTACGGTGCACTATTTTCTTTAAATTCACTTTGCCAATTTTTTTCAATAAGTCCTGAATCACTTATAGCATCAATATCATAGCCTAGTGCCAATGTTACCACATCTGCTTCCAATCCTTCAATAACTGATCTTCCTTGAGTCCCTGATCCTCCATGTGATTGATTTATAGTTACATCTTGTCCAGTTTTTTCTTTCCAATAGTTTATAAAGCTTTCATTAAACTTTGTATATAATTCTCTTGTAGGATCATAAGATACATTTAGAAGTTCTACTGGCTTCTTGCTTGCTGCATCCTCACTACCAGTATTCTTATTTCCACACCCTACAAAAACCCCCATGATTATAGTAGCTGAAATCACTAAACTTAAAATTCTCGTCTTTTTCATAATATTTCGCCCCTCTCTTCTTATTGCCGTTATTTATTAATTCATATATGTTTAGTAGGATTTAGTGGTAAAACATCCTTAATTTAAAATGCTTTTCATTCAATATTATATTAGTTATCTATTGATATGTGAAAATCTATTCCCTACTATTTTTATAGACTTTATATTAAATAACTATAAGATATATCTATGTATTTGTCAATAAAATTGTTCTATTTAATTTATACTTGTATCTTTTTGTATTTCAATTATATTTTACTTTTAAAAATTATTTTTATATTAGTATCATATTAATCCCAGTCTGGATATTGTTGTGGTGAGTTACCTTTACTTTCAATAATTTCAGGCTATAACAGAATTTCTTCAGTTTCAATAAAATCCATCACTTTTATCAGGAATCATTAGCATTGTTCTAGATAATATATCAATTTATCCATTTCGCAACCACAATTTCACCTTCTCCCAATGGTCTCCCTTCATCAAAATCACTAAAGCAACTCATTTCATTATCTTCAATTTCTTCTGTTATATCAAAGTGTATATCTTTTTTCTTCTTATTTGCCCGCTTATTTTTTTTCACTTCTAAAAGTATAGGCATATTATCCGGTGAATTATTATTAATCTTCTCGCTACTTATCTTATCATCAATTTTGTTAATATCTTTATCAACAATTTCTAAATTATCTATCTCATCATTTATAAAATTTTCTACTTCATTTTGACTTATTTTATTTTCAGATTCCTTATCTTTATCATAATGTATTTCATTTTTTAAATTTTCTTTCACTCGAATTTCTTTGTTATTTATATTGTCATCGTTATCCTTATCCTTAGATTTAATTTTTTCTTTTATCTTGATATTTTGATGCTTTACAAAATTTTTCACCCTATAAATATTATCCTCAGTAAGTTCAATCATTTCTAAGTCTATTAATACACCTAATGCTAATTTAATTTGGTCAGCACCTCTATTAAATTCTATTGCTAAAGTTTCTATTCTATATGGAATGCTTTTTGACAGATATAACTCACCTTCTAAATCAACCTTTCCAGCTAAAATTACAAATCTAGTCCAAACATAATGAATAAGATCTCTTTCAGGCTTTATATCTATTATTTTAAATTTAGTATCGTCAAACATATCAACTCTAAATTTTACGTACTTTCTTTCTCTCATATTAATCATTCTCCTTAAATTTTTATTTTAAGCACATATACCTTATATTTAATATATATGCTTTACGGAGTACAATTTCAATAAATCTAATAAATTTTTTTCTATTAAATTACTACAAATTTTTCATTATGTAGTTTTTTCTTTTATACTTTATAGAATCATAATTAAATTTTAAATACTCATTAACAGTTTTATTCCAATCAATTTTGTTAGACATTAAAGATATCCTCCTTTTTTGATATTTGTAATTCTAGCAAAATATAATACGCAACAGCTATTTTAAAATCCCAATTCCTCTGCAACCATAATAACACTTATTCTTCCTGGTTCTTTACGCCCATTTTCTATTATTCCTGTATAATTACATACTGAATCTTGCACTTCACAATTCATGCATCTTCCAGTTTCAGCGCAAGGTGCTTTATGATTAACCCTGGTTGCATTCATTGGTGCAATATATTTTATTCTTTTAAATGCTTCTTCTAAATTATCTACAATTTTATTGGCACCTGCCACTATAATTACATTTTTTGGTCCAATAATCATAGATGCAATTCTATTTCCTGATGAATCTGTGTTGACAAGTTGTCCATTTCTAGTTATTGCATTTGTGCTTGAAATAAAATAATCTGATAATAGTGATTGTCTATAAATTTCATATACTTCTTCGTATGGTATATTTTGATATCTATCAAAAAGCTTATATTTTTCACTTCTAAATTCTTCTATCATATTCATGGCACCCAAAGTTTCTGAACCACCTAAAGATATACTTGATCCCTCTGGTATTAAACTTACAATTATCTTTTTAGCTTCTTCTTTATCTTCAGCATAATAGCCTACATATCCTTTTTCGTTTAATACATCTACCATTTCTTTAGATATCAATTGATATTTTATTTTTTATACTTCTCCATAATTTTTAACCCTCCATTTTAACTTGTTTATTATACAACTATAGTATTTTTTTTGCTATTAACCTGAAATGATAATATTTTACATCTTGAAAAAATTCCATTTCTGTTATTTCACAATTTTGATATCCTTTAAGGTAATGAAATATGACCATATATCTTTTCTTCAATCTCAAATTTTTATTCTTTCTCATTGCTCTTTTTACAAGTTGTATTTTAATATCTGAATCATCATTCTTAAACATTTAAATCACCACTTTCTATTTCTGTCAATATATAGCTTATTACATTCGAGTGATTTATATTTATGGTAATTACTGTATTGTAATATTATTGTTGCAACTTATATAGTAAGTAAAACAATTTTAATATATTTTTATAGATATTTCTTTGTCTTTAAATTTAATGGTAGCAAAATCACCATCAAATATTACAGTAGGATCTTCTTCTAAATTAAAATCCTTACAAGCATCGACTGCACCTAAAACAGCTGAAGCCAAAATATTTTTCCCCGGATTAATTCTTCCTGTTAATGTTGGTATTACAGTACGTGGATATAGTAAATTAGTATTAGGTTCAGGTTGAATCATTTCAGTTTTGCCTATTCCACTTAAATCTACAATACCAGTAATACAGTCATTAAATTTATAGAAAAGTTTATTTTCAAATAACTTTTCTGTTCCTATCCAAGCAGGTGCTGCAAAAGCTCCCTCTGCAGTATCTAACGTACGTTTAGTATCAATAACATGTATTCTCACATGCCATGGAGTAAGCGGAATAATAAAACTATTTATTATAACATCATTCCAAGGCTTCCAACATGATTCAATATAATCTTCCTTTATATCATAGCTCTCACAACCATAACGCGTTCTATAATATCCATCACATTCTGATAACGCTAAACAGCTATCAAATGCCCCTTGTTTTAATGATAATCTACCTTTAGGCACACTAAATCCAAAAGTTGTTGAATATACAAACTTTTCATACTTTGCATCACCATGGGCATGTTCGTGTGAATGTTGACCAGATGTAAATGCTTGAACTTCTTTACCTGTTTTATCATGACAAATTATCATTCTGGAACTTTTTTGAACACTTTTTTCTGCATACGGTAAGTCCTGTTCTTCTGATGTCCAAAATGGATGATTATCAGGTACTGCTAGAGCTAAAAATGTCTTTAATGCCCAATAAGGAGATCCTGGTGCATTATAGCCTTCTGCCATGTTTAAATTTTGATATGCATACCCTATATTTAATAATCCATCTGCTGAAAAAATATCACTATTAAACCAATATCTTAAATTCTTCATTACAATACCTTTTATAGTTCCCCAAGGTAATGCTTCTACATCTGCATAAGCTAATGCAGACCAGAAACAGCTTTGGGCAAATCTATAAGTTAAACTTCTTCCAAACGGTAATGATGATCCATCTGCAGAAAACCACTCTTTATACGTCTGAGCAAAAAACATAGCACGTTCCTTATATTCTTTTGATCTTTTTGGATCATCTTCCTCCATTGCTTTTGCATAAATTAATCCATAATAATGCATTCCAAATGGAATATAATAGTCTATTTGATTTTTATATCCATCAAAATACCATCCATCATTTAGATAAAATGAGTCTATTTTATCTAAGTCTCTTGAAACCATTTCTTCAGACCATTGTCTTCTACACTTTTTCATTGCAACATTAACTAATACTCTAAAGAATAACCAGTTAGTATCTGGAATTGTATGATCATTAATCTGCATTAACCAATTATATAAATTATCTTGCTGCTCATTAGTTAAAGTATCCCAAAATATATCTTTAGATAATATTAGTGACAAAGAAATTGAAGCCATTTCAACTATAAGTTGATCATAATCATTAACTTTTCCCCAATATGATTCACTTTTAGGGTTTGTTCCTTCTATTAATCCCTTTACAAAATATTGAATTAACTCTGAATCACTTTTACGTTTTAATGTAGAAAGAGGTCCTATTCCCCATAAAGGTCTTAAGAAAGCTTCGCCTTCTCTTGCATTTTCATTATAAACTGATCCACTAGTTCCTAAATGTAAGTGTCCAGGTTTTTGTTCATTTAAAAATGGTATTAATGGTTCTATTATGTTAAATAGTGCGTTTATTAAATCTTCTTTAGTTTTCAATGGATTCTTCTTAATCTTTTCATTGTATAAACCTATATTTTCTTTAATCATATAAACGTCCCTCAATTCTTCTTAATTATGATTAAATCGCAATATCCTTTACAGAACAATGCGAAATAACAATCATATTATTTAATAATTCATTTTTCTACCAAAATAATAATTTTTCATTGTTTAATCTTGCAATTCCTTCTGTAAAGAAGTAATCACCATATATTATTGGTATATCTAGATTTTTTTGTTCTGGGAAATGACCAGTAGCATGATAAATTAGTCCTTCTTCTTCCATATTGTCTTTTGTTGCACATTCATAATACAAATCTTTTAGCATATTTTCTCCAGCATCTTTGTATAATGAAACTTCAAATTCTGAAACTTGTTCACTTAAAAGAAGTAAACCACATGCAGCTATGGCTGCTGCTGAAGAATCAGGATATCTGTATTTTCTTTCTCCATCTTCCGGAACTCTAAAGTCCCAAACAGGATATTTTTTATCCTTCATATTGGCAATAAAATAATGTGCTGTTTTCTTAGCCGCATTTAGAAATTCTATGTTCTTAGTATATCTATATGAAATTGCAAGGCCATAAACTGCCCATGCACATCCTCTTGCCCATGCACTATCAGCTGCAAAGCCTTGTCCTCCAAGTTTTTCTAGAACTTCACCTGTTTCTGAATTGAATACCACCATATGTTGAACCGAACCATCTTCTCTTGTAAAATTCTCCAATACCATCTTGCCGTGACTTTCTGCAATGTGTTTAAATCTTGAATCTCCGGTTTCCTCTGATGCCCAATATAAAAGTGCTAAATTCATCATACAATCAATAATTACAACTCCTGAATTATCGTCTTTACCTTGCCAAGCATTCCATGCTCGGATATAATTTCCTTTTATATTGAATCTTCCTGCTAAGAGATTAGCTGCAAGTAGAGCTCTTCTTCTAGATTCTTTATTACCTGTTATTTTATAATTAGCTAAACTGCTTAATATCCACATAAAGCCCATATCATGGTCTATTAATTCACTATCCGTTAATAAATAATCCATTTCTTTTTCACATTCTTCAGCAGTGATTTTTAATTTTTCATTTTTATTTCCAAGATATGCATGCCACAATATTCCTGGCCAAAAACCTGCTGTCCACCATTGTGGATTTTCTAAATCATAATGTTTACTTTTGCTTACATGCGGAAAATTTATACCAATTCTATCATTATTTAAATTAGTTTTTTCTTGTATAAATTTCCATGCTTCTTCTTTCCATTTAGAATTCATTATAATCTCTCCTTTTAACACATAAATTTTTATCTTTCTGTCTTGTAATAATTGTAAATATATATATCTATGCTTTTCCTAAGCAACACATACATTTATTAAAAATTATTTTAAATAGGTATGAATTAATATAAGCATAAAATGCAAAACCCACAAATATCATAAACAATATTGTAAAAGGAAAAATTATAGTTATTCCCATAAATATTGAGCTAATTAATAAGATTGCTAAGCTATATGGTAAATATCTCAAAGAAAGAATACATGATTTTTTAAATGTATCTTTAATTGTTCCGTTAAAGTTTGATAAGATTGGAAAAACATAAACCTCAGTTAGTATAAATAGAAAAAATATAAATACCATAACGCTGACAGCAATATACCCTGTTACAGATTTAAGCTTTATCCAAAAGGCTAGATTTACTCCAATTACAGAAAAAATAAATAGTATACTAATCCAAATAATTGTAGCTTTCCTAAAGTTTTGTTTAAATGACTTAAAAAAGCCTTTAAACAAATATCCTTCTGCTTCATCTACGAGTTTTAATGTGACATCATATAAAGCTGTAGTTGATGCTCCAATCGTTACAATTGGAATGCTGCAAATTATCCAAAGAAAATTTAGAATCATAAGATCTGAAATTCTACTCATAAATCTGAAAAAAATATTATCTGGATTAAATACCCTATTTATATTCAATGTAATACCTCCCTTAATATTGTTGTAAATACCTCCTGACTTCGGTGGTTTTATAATTATTATCCCTTCACTCCTGAAGATGCAACTCCTTCAACAAAGAATCTTTGTAACGCTAAGAATATGATAAGTACTGGAATTAATGAAATTAATGATGCTGCCATTATAAGTGAATATTCTGATGAATATTGAGCTATAAACATTCTAATCCCAACTTGTATAGTCTTTAAGTTCTCAGAATTAAGATAAATTAATGGTCCCATAAAATCATTCCAAACAGTTACAAACGTAAATATTGTCAAAGTTGATAAAGCTGGTTTTGAAAGTGGTAGTATTATCTTTGCGTAAATTTTATACTCACTATAGCCATCAATTCGTGCTGCTTCCATTAATGAATTTGGTATTGACATATAAAATTGTCTCATTAAGAATACACCAAAAGCCGAAAAAGCTTGTAATATGATTAATGCTAAATGAGTATCACCTAGGTGTAATCCCCTCATCATTATAAATTGTGGTACCATATATACCTGCCAAGGTATAGCAATTGTTGCAACATACGCTAAGAATAAACCATCTTTAAATTTAAAATTTAATTTTGAAAATGCATATGCTGCAAAACTACTAGTAAACAATTGTAGTAATGTAATAATAACTGTTAATTTTGTAGTATTAAAAACAAATGTTGCTAATGGAATCTTTTTCCATATATCTATATAATTTTGCCAAACCGGCTTACTTGGTATCCATTCAAATGGATATTTGAAAACATCTTTATTCAACTGCAATGATGCAGATACCATCCATACAAAAGGAATTAACATTAGTATAGTAAGTGCTACGAGCATTATATAAATTAAAATTTTTGAAATCTGTTCTTTTTTCTTTTTATTCATTATAAGTTAACCTCCTGTCCTTTGATGATTTTATTACATATAACTAACCCATTTTTTCTCTGCTCTAAATTGTATTATAGTAATTATCAATACTATTATAAACAATACCATAGACATCGCACTAGAATATCCATAAGTAAAATTCTTAAATGCAGTATTATAAATGTGATATACTAAAACCATTGTAGAACGTCCAGGTCCACCTTGTGTCATCATATAAACAAAGTCAAAAACTTTAAAGCAAGCAATTGTAAGCATAATGCTAACAAAGAAGGTTGTTGGTGTTAACATAGGTAAAGTAACGTTTTTAAACTTTTGCCATGCAGTTGCTCCATCTAAACTCGCAGCTTCATATAATTCTGCTGGAATCCCTTGAAGAGCTGCTAAATATATCACCATATAGTACCCCATGTTTTTCCATATACTTACAAAAATTATTACTGGCATTGCCCAAACAGTTGATGAAGTCCAGCCTGGTGGATTTGCAATTCCTATTGATGTTAAGAAACTATTTACTATTCCCATACTTGGGTTAAAAATCATATTCCATACTACAGCTACTGCTATTAGTGATGCTACATATGGAAAGAAAAAAACAGTTCTAAAGAAATTTCTTGCAAAAATCTTTTTATTTAATAAAATTGCAATTCCAAGGGATGCTGCTAGTGTAAGTGGCACTGTTCCAACAGCATAGTAAATTGTATTTACTATTGAAATTTTAAAAGTTGAATCATGAAACAAATTCTTAAAGTTATCTAATCCTGCAAACGTAATTGCATTGGATCCATCCCAATTAAGAAAAGATAACGCCAGGGCGAAAATCATAGGTATTAGTGTAAAAATTGCAAATCCTAAGAAATTAGGAAGTATAAAGGAATATGCAATTAAATTTTTTTTCAATTCTTTTTTTGATAATTTGCGTATTTTTTTTTCTTTTATATTCATATCTACTTTACTCTCCATAACGAGCGGCTTAGCTTATGCTAAGCATATCCCCCCTTTTATTTATAATATTATCTTCTATTTAAAATATAGGAGCCATTATTTTGACCTCTATATTTCACGATTGTGTAATATATATTATTTCGCTAATTCTTCTGAAACACGTTCACCCATTTCTTTTAATCCATCATCAACACTAGTACTTCTTGTCATAATAAGGTCATGTTCTTCATTTAATATAGTCTCAACTGCTGAACACTTAGTATTTACAGGCATTTCAAGATAAGTTTTTTCAGTTTCTAAAGCTTTTTTACTTCCCTCATCTGTAGGGAATCCTTTTTGTGCTGTAATTGTATTTATAACATCAGCACTTTTAATAGCAGGTAAGGTTCCTGTTCCAGCTACTGTAGCAGCTCCATCCTGACCAGTGAAGAATTTAATAAAATCCCAAGCTGCATCTTTCTTTGAAGATTTTGAATTAACAGCTAAAGATGTAATAGTACCAATTGTTGCACCTGGCTTAACACCATCTGCATGCGGATATTTTACAATTCCCCAATTTACATTAGTAGTACCTTTTGTTTTGTCAGCCATAAGTTGTCCCATAAACCATGTACCCATAGGTAACATTGCTGTTTGATTATTTTCAAATACACCTGAATAATGTATACTTCCTGTCTTTAAAGATGCATAGTCCATCATAATCTTATCGTTTTGCATTCTTAAAGCCATTTCATAATATGGTTTTAAGAATGAATAATCTTTTTGAATCATTGTATTTTTACCATCTAGCACAGCTGGCAATTGAACAGTTGACCTCCATGTGTGATCATGAGTACCATATACTCTATTTGCACCATCTCCAGATGCAAGCTTTTTAGCAAGTTCTTCGTATTGACTCCAAGTCATATCATTTGTAGGATATGCTATTCCTGCTTTATCAAAAATATCTTTATTGTAATATAAAACCCAAAAATCATTTCTAAATGGTAAAGCATATAATTTATCATTAACCTTTAATTGATCTGCTGTTCCAGAATATGAATCTAATTTTACGCTATCTTTTGAAATATAAGAGTCAAGCGGCTCTAATTGATTTTTATTTACCATAGATGAATACCCAGGAGTATCTTTTACTGTGATAATATCAATATCATCAGATCCCCCTGATAACATAACAGAAAGTTTATCTTGATATTCAGCTGATGAAATATCTAGTATTTCAATATCAACATTTGAATTTTTTGCTTCATATGCGTCAATAACGGGTTGCAAATATGCTGTCTTATCTTTATCCCATACTGCCATTTTTAAAGTAGTCTTACCAGAAGAATCTGCACCCCCTTGTGACTTGCTATCTCCGCCACTACTTCCACATCCAATTAAAGAAGTTGCAGTTAATGTAAATGCTACAACCATACAAACTAATTTTTTCATCTTCATTTTTTATATCCCCCTTAGTTCTAATTTCAATAATGTATTTGTTTACATATTTATTATATCCAAAGTTAGCATTTATAAAAATGGACTATTTTTTTATTTCATTCACTTTTTTGTTAACCTTTTCAGTTATATTTGATAACATTTCCAATATTTTTTATTTTTGAAAAATACATATTCTTTTTTATTATTTTCATTACTTTTTTACTATTAAATTTTAAGCTAATACATGAACTCTTTTATAATAATAGCATCTGAAAATTATTGATGGAGCTTTTTATTTCAATAAAATTTCCTTTATAATCTGCATTTGTTTCAGGCAATAAATTTTTCTTAGACATTTCTAGTAAAACATGAGATAAATCTGTTATATACGATTTAATAGTTATAATCATTAATGAAAATGAATTTGCTAAAGCCCCAATTTCATCTTTTGATTCTATTTGTATTTCAACCTCCAAATCTCCATTAGCCATTTTCTCTGCTATCTTCTTCATCTTTTTTAACGGATCAGCAATCATTATAGCAACGCTTTTTGATATCAATAAAGTGAGAAGGTAAATACTTCCTATAGCTATAATGATAACAATTATTGAAATAATCTGCAGCATTTTTAATCTATTCACTAATTTGTTACAATCATCAATTTTCATTTGTAACAAAGTAGATATATCTTCTGTAATATCAACTGACAGCGGAGAAGCTTTTTCAAATAATATCTCTTTGGCATCATCATTTTTATTGGCAAGAGCTGCAAAAACCACTTGTTCTCTAATAGGCTTATATGCAGTTATATTTCCTTTAAGTTTTGAAAATTCATCCTTTCCTCTTTAGTCTCAATGCTACTTTCTACTTCATCTAATAACTCATTAACTATATTAGTATTTTCATTGATCTTTTTCTGATATTGCAAATTTTTTTCCTTATCAGTACTGCTTACAAGTTCACTTACGTTAACTCTCATTTCTTGAAATTTAATACCTACTTGTCCAAGTTTCCCTTGAGAGAATCCATAGTTAGTTATCGCATATTGGTATTGTCTATTAGTTTCTATTAAAAATCCCAAACCTATTACGGATGTTATAGTTCCAATTAGTGCAACTAATAATAATGCATTGAATAATTTCTTTTTTATTGGTAAATCCTTCATTTCATTTTTTAAATTCATAACTTTTCCCCCTATATTTATGATTAAACATAAAAATTAATCCATACCCATTATCACTATAGAACATAGGCATGGACTTGTTCTTATATCTTTGACATTTACGGATTAAGCTTGCTTTTGAGTATATTCTTTTGGAGAATATCCAGTAACCTTTTTAAAAACTTTACTAAAATAAAAAGCACTTTCAAATCCCAACATATCCGAGACTTCATATACCTTATAGTTTTCTTTTAATAATAGTTCTTTTGCCTTATTAATTTTCATCTGTGTAATATATTCAGAAAAGCCTATACTGCAATACTTTTTAAATAAAGCACTTAAATAACTTGGGCTAATGTTGTATATAGAAGCAATTTCATTTAATGATAATTTCTCTTCTAAATGCTCATTGATATACTTTTTCACGTGATTGATTGTATTATTTGTATAATTTTTTTTACGTTTCTCCATGTATTTACATAATCTATCTCTAAGTAATGTAATCCAACTAATAATTTGCTCAACATTCTTCTTTTGATATATACTTTTGTATCCATCTATTTCTGTAGAAAATATATCGTTAATGCAAACTTCACCGTCGGGTAATAAATTCATGCAAATATATAAAATATTGCACGTACAATCGAGGGCTTGCAAATATTTAGCTGGGTGCTCATTTAAGCTCTTTATTATTTTTGAGAATATTATATAAAGATCTTTTACATCATATTCTTCAAAGGCCTTAATAAAATCATCTTTGAAAAATGATAAATCAAATGTATCATTTGAGTAATTAGATTTTTTAAATTCAGAATAAAATATAATATCGCCTCTACTATTATCTGAATTATAGCAGTATCTCGCTTCTTCAAATGAAATATTCACAGAATATAATTTATTATAATCATTACCAATTCCAATTTTAATCTGAACATTAAAGTACTTATAAATCATTAAACAAATTTTTTCAAGAGATGAACGTACTAGTTCAGTTATATTTTGAATTTTAGACTTTTCAAAACAGCAAATGATTGCAAAGTGTTTATAATCAAGAGAAAGAATAAAGCATTTTAAATACTTCGCCGTAATTTCTTTAAACATATTCAATGTGCATATATATTGATTTAATATTTGTTCATTAGATAAAACATCCTCGTTATCTGCAGATATTTCACAGAAACATGTTAAGAATTTATCCCCATATAAATCTAATTTTAAGTCTCTTAACTGCATATTTGATTGTTCTTCATTTTCAAACAAATTATACAATAATTTTATGAAAAACTTTTCTTCAAAAATATGACTCATCAATACTTCTTCACATTGTGCAGGAGAAATACCTTCTTCTTCATGCTTTTTCCTAACCTGTACCAGTGCTTTTTTTATAGATTCTTGTAAGAGACTAGCATCTAATTCCAACTTAATTAGGTAGTCGATTACATTGCATCTAATAGCTTGCTTAGCAAGCTCAAATTCTTCATAACTTGTTAAAATTATAAATACCGGCGGATTAACAAAATTCTTCATGCAGTATTTTGTTAACTCTAATCCATCCATTATTGGCATTTTAATATCTGTTATTACTATATCAGGAAGATTTGATTCGATTATATCAAGTGCTTGTTTGCCATTAGATGCAGAACCAATAACTTCAATTTCATAGTCCCCCCAATTTAGCATGGACTTTACACCAACTTGAACTAAAGGTTCATCATCGACAATTAATAATTTAAACATAGATATCTCTCCTTTTTACAAGTATTAATATAATCTTATTCATATGGGATCGTAATTATAATGCTAGTGTATTCATTAAGTTTGCTCTTAATATTTAATCCATATTCATCTCCGAAGGTTAATTTAATTCTTTCATTTACATTGCTTATGCCAATATTATTAAAAGATCCTTTACTAGTTGTTTCCTTTGAAGAAAGTAATTTTTCAATTTTATCCTCAGATATACCAATTCCATTATCAATAACTTCAATTCCTATTTTATTGTGTTTCAATTTCTTTATATTAATATCAATAATCCCTTCTACTGACTTAGGCTCAATTCCATGGAATATTGCATTTTCTACAATAGGCTGCAGTGTAAATTTAATAATATTACATTCATATAAATCATCTGACATAACATTGTAATTGACCGTAATAGTTCCACCATATCTGTATTGTTGAATTGTTATGTAATCATTTAATAAATCCAACTCTTCTTTAATTGTAATTAACTCACTCGTTCCTTTTGCAATATTTCTTAATAAGCGTGCAAGAGACGTAATCATTTCTGGTATGCCAGAAACATTTTGTATTGTTGCCATCCACTTAATTGAATTTAGAGTATTATAAAGAAAGTGAGGATTTATTTGGCTTTGAAGCATTCTAAATTCTAATTCTTTTTTTGTTTTTCATCTGCAACCCTAGAGTCTATAAGATCTAAAACATCTTGTGATAATATATTAATTCCTTTTCCAATAGTCCCAATTTCATCTGAACTCTCTATAGAAACATTTTTCGAAAAATCACCTGCTGAAATTTCAAGGATTTTCTTATTAATTTTACTTATTGGTCTATTAATCATTCTATTAAAGGTATATGTGAGCATAGCTCCTAAAGTAAATAACAATGCAATAATCAATAGAATCAAAGGAAAGTAAATGCTTTTTTGTACAACAAATTGTTCATCAGAAATACTTTGTGCTATATACCATCCATTTAAATTAGAAGCATAAGAAACAACTGTATGTGATATACCTTCTTTATCTTTAACCGTATAATATGAAATATCTTTATTATACTCCGCAGTATTATTTTTAACCACTTTGAATTCAGGTGATACTTCCTTTAGCTCTTTATCCTTATATAAATAAATAATGTTATTGATTATAACATATAAATCTGAATCATCTTCAAGTGCATAATCTTCTAAGTAATCCGTTATAATGCTTGTATTTACTGAAATATAAACCCATCCATCTATAGAAGAATCAAACGAACTATATATTGGCCGAATTATCGGAATTATAGATGCATTTGTTTTATTGTTAAATGGATCTTGTTTTAGTCCAAGCCATTTAAAATCTCTAGCTTCTATTAATTCTTGAAAATACGGCACTTCCCTACTTGTTTTTCCATCATATAAAAGACCTTCATTTATACCATATATGGTTTGTAGTAACGCATTTTTCGGATTGCTTATTATTAATCTTCCCACATGATTACTCGATTTTGAATTTAGTAATTCTTCTTGGAGCCTATAATAAGTATTCAATGCATCTCTACCTGAAACTCGATTTGGTGCATTTACCACATAAGAAGAAATTGAAGAGTTTGTAGTACACCATTTTGCTAAATTTTTGATATTATCCATATTATTTTCAATGTTTTTCAGCACTAATTGAAGATTAGACCCAGTTGATTGAATTAAATTTTTTCGTAGCAATCGCTGAAAAACAGAGAAGCAAAAATAAGATATTATTATAGTAGTAATAATCGTGGATATCATTATTGCTATAGTAATGCGAGTTTTAATTGTCTTTGGTAAAAATCTCTTCATATCTTGTCCCTCTTTTTCTTATGATATTAGCACTCTAATTTCTAGTATTATAATAATCATTTTATCAATACATCTCTATGCCATTTGATAATAAAATTTAAATGATGCCATTGCTTCCTTACTCTTATTAATCATTATCAATCCTAATCTATATATCCTTACTATTTCATTATAATGATCATTAACTTCTTGGCTTTCTATAAAATAATCAAATTTAGTGCAATCATATGATAAGATAATGCTTCCTTTCATTCCTGCCCATATAATTTTTCCATCCCCAACAAATTTAGGTTCTATGTAACTTATAAAACCTTCATTTATTATAATCTCAATATTAGCTAAAACTATATCCTCTATGGTTACCATATTCGTATACTTTTCAAAATTTATTTTCCTATAAAATTTATCTATTCCTGCTGAAGGATAAACTGATGCTAATTCTAAATCAAAATTTATCGACTTATCAGTTATATCATGTTTAATTATAACACTTTTTCCTTTTGTTTCTTCTTGCTCAAACTTATTTATAAATGGTACAGAATGCCAATATGATCTTGTATGAGTGTAGGTATACCTTTCACTTCCAAAATAACCTTTCGTATATGCTCCTGCACCTAAATCAGTTAAAATTATCTCTCCATCTATAGATGCGACAAAACTTCCTACATCATTATGATTATGAGGCTCACAATTATTTCCACCTTTTATTGCAAAAAATATCTTATCCTGTCTATGAATCATCCACTGTGCATCCTCAAAATAACAAGATATATTAGTTAAATTCTTATTTAATATATCTTCACTTGTCCACCATAAATTTCTACTTACATGAGCCCATCTATAGCAATGATCAAAATCAAAAGAACTTATTTTTTCTATTAACGGTAATTTAATATCATATTTATTATGTAAATATGATATTAAACCTGAAGGTAAAGTCATGTTAGGTGGCACATCTGAAAACGGCAAAAATACTTTTTTTGAAATTTGAATACTTTGTGGAAAGTTAGCTATTTCTTTAATTTTATTATTATCTTTTTTATATCTTTGCGGATATATCTCATTTTTTAAAACTTCATAATATATATAATATCCAAATCCATATGACCAATATCCTATTCCTTCTAATGTGACTCCGTCATCACCAAATCCATTCATATAATAATCTAACGCGTTTTCAACTTTGTCCAAAATTATTTTTTGCTTTTCTTCTTTTTCCATTAATAAAGCTATTATTCCAATACAACCACCACAAACTGCACTCCAATTATGAGTAGCAGTTTCCCATTCCCAATTTTCATTTATAAAAGGAGATATAACTCTATCTTCAATTTGTTTTTTAATATGGTTACTTAATAACTTATCTATTTTATCTTCATGGATTATTAATATTTCACATAAAGCTTGTGCTGTTTCTGATGAAAAAAGATCTATTATTCTGGATGGTTCATCTTCGAATTTATCCTCACCGTATGATAAATGTGCAGCTAAACACCAGCTAAACTCATTAGATATTGTCCACAATAATTCTTGAAAATAGTTTATAGCTTTTTTTGAATTATTCCATTGTAAATATAATCCAAATGCAGTTAATTGTTTTCTTCTTTCAAAATATGCATTTTCGAACTCTTTTCTACTACCATTTTTATAAAAATTCATATAACAATTATAAGGAATTTGTGGTATACTCTCCTCTAGCACAATTTCCACATACTTTGAAATTTCATTTATTAATTGTGCATTGACAGATTTTTTTTCTATTGTTTTATTGAAATACTCCACTATTAATCTTTTCTCCTTTCAAAAAAAATCATAAACGTTTACATATACAATTATATTTTACAGATATAATAATATAAATCAAATGGATTTTATCCTTATTTTATTCACTTTTTATCAATATTTCTGCAAATATTTCAATATTAACCTTATATTTATAAAATACATGTATTTTATTACTATTTTATATACTTTTGTATTGTTCTGATTAATTAATAATACAGCATCACTACTGTTGCGTAGATAAAAACTCTAAATGTCAATAGAAATGATTATGGTATTAGTACCATAAATTACAGATACAAAAAAACATCCACCTATAATTTGATTGAAGTAACAACACAGCAATCAAAAGGAGGATGTTTTATGATTAATAATTACAATTATATCACAAATTTTGAGTACTTAATAGACCTTTTATCAGAAGAAGATATTTCTGAAATAGCCGGAAAATACAAAGGTGATGAAAATACAAAATAATTTTTTACAAAGGATCATCTTAAATTATTTCCATGGGCGAATTATAAATCAGGAATTGGTGGAATTAAAATTCATACATTGTTTGATTTAGCACATTCATCACCATAAAAAATAAAATTCACTGAAGCTGAAGTACATGATGTTAATGTATTTCAGCGAAATGGTTACATATGAAGGGGTAACTTATCTATACGATAGAGCTTATGTTAAATATAAAGAAGCTGATAAATTGATTGGAATAATGACTATGAAATTATATTAAATGAGTATATGATTTCTGATCCATAGTATGATCTTAATAAAATGCTCATGTAACCAATAATTGGAATATATGTTTATTTCATCAAGACACCTTTTTGTATTTTTTAAAATTACCATATTCATCTAAAATTTTTGTTGATATTTATGCTTTTTAATAAAAATATTTTCATCAAGTCTTGCATCAAATTATCATTTGACTTTCTGAAAATATTTTAATGCAACAGTAGTGATAGTAACTATAATTCATCCATAAATTTCCCTGCAACCTTCATTACATCTTCAGTCCAATTATAATCATCTACATTAGCTCCACACGCTATTATCTTCTACTAGGATATTAATTTTTTACTTTTATTTAAACTTTAGTAAGTATATAATTATTATTAAATATAAATTTATAAGCTTTTTTTTGCTTATCACTTAGGAGGAATTTCAATGGATCGTACCATCTCACTACGTGAGGGACTAGCTAATAAAACTTTTATAGAAAAATTAGATTATATATGGACTTACTACAAACTTCATATAATAGGCACTTTATTTCTAATATTTTTTGTAGGTTATTGCATATCTACTCAAATAAACAGGCAAGATGTATATTGTAATATTACCTATGTTGGTAATTCAATTAATGTAGAAGAATTAACTCCTCCACAAGAGAAACTTAATGATATCTTATTACATAATAATAAAAAATTAGTTATAAATTTTGACTCCATCTTTACTGATGACAAATCAAGTGCAGGACTTGCTATGTCTCAAAAATTACAAGTAAATATTGCAGCAAGGCAAATAGATATTGCAATTGTGGATAAACAATTTTTTGAACAAAACTTTTCTAGTGATATGTTTTTAAATTTAGAATCTCTTAATGGCTTTTCTACACTCCCGCTGTCAACCCATGAATTAGTAAAAAAGACTGATAGTAATGGCACTAATGGAACTTATGGTATATCTGTTAAGAATTTAAAACTTTTAAATAATATTCATTTTACTAATAATGATAATATTCTTGTGGTAATTTCTAATACGGAACATAATGATGCTGCATTTAATGTATTAAAAATATTCTTATAAATAAAGATAATTAAGTGTTAGTTTTTATAAAATTTTTATTAAGAAAGGATTTTATATTATGTTATTAAAAAATACATTTGCAAAAACTCCACCAATGGGATGGAACAGTTATGATTATTACGATACTACAGTAAACGAAGCTGAGATAAGAACCAATGCTGAATATATGGCAAAACACTTGAAACCCCATGGATATGATTATGTAGTTGTAGATATCCAATGGTCTGATCCTGACGCTGGTACTGACAGAAAAAATTATCAATATATAAATTTTAGCCATTTTACTATAGATGAATATTCTAGACAGTTACCTGCTGAAAATCGCTTTCCTACTTCAAAAAATGGCGCTGGCTTTCGTCCTCTTGCAGACTATATCCACAGCTTAGGCTTAAAATTTGGTATTCATATTATGAGAGGTATTCCAAGATATGCTGCACACATGCATTTGAAAATTAAAGGTTCTGATGTAACTGCTGACAAAGTTGCAAATCCATATTCTGTATCTAAATGGAATCCAGATATGTATGGTGTTGATTATCAAAAATCTGGTGCTCAAGAATACTACAATTCAATTTTTGAATTATATGCTGAGTGGGGTGTTGATTTTGTAAAGGTTGATGATATATGCAATACTAATTTCTATATTGATAATCCATATTCAGCTGAAAAAGAAATTGAAATGATTCATAAGGCTATTTTAAATTCTGGAAGAGATATGGTTTTAAGTCTTTCACCTGGACCTGCTGTAATAGAAAAGGCTTGGCACTTAGAAAAGTATGCAAATATGTGGCGTATTACCGATGATTTCTGGGATAACTGGGATTTACTCAAAAATATGTTTGAACGCTGTGAAGTTTGGCAAAACCATGTGTCAACAGGCTGTTACCCTGACTGTGATATGATTCCATTTGGCTGGTTAGGTAAAGGTTTTGGCGATGAACGTTACACTAACTTTACCCTTGATGAGCAGATTACATTAATGACACTTTGGTGTATTTTCCGTTCTCCTTTAATGCTTGGGGCTGAATTAACAAAACTAGATGCGCAAACTTTAGAACTATTAACAAATGATGAAGTACTACATTTAGTAATTAATTCAAATGGAGCAATTCAAATAGAACGTGATAATAACCATGCTATATGGCTTAGCAAAGATAATAATGATAATAGCAGTTATTTAGCTATGTTTAATTTATCTAATGAAAGCCAGAATTTAAGTATTTCTTTAAAAGAACTTGAAATTAATTCTAAGGTATCTGTAAGTGATTTATGGAATCATAAAGATTTAAATTCTGCTGATACTGTAATTCTTGCTAACATACCTGCACATGGTGCAATACTTTATAAATTAAGCAATATTTTATAGACTTTTTCGTTCGAAATTTAATTGAGAATCCTATATCATTAAATCCTGAGTTTTTAATTCCAACCATCCCATCTAACTTTTTTACATCTATAATAGAATAATTAGTGTTTCCATATTATTCTATTATAATGTAATAGTTAGAAGTAAGGCATATTAAAATGCATGATCACAAGCTAAGTCTTCACCTTTCCATATTTTTTTCGATGTCCACGGTTTATCTTCCCCGCTCCAAAATTCATCTTCTGGAGGTAATCCAAGAGGTAAAAATCCTACAGTACATAGATAAAGGCTTCCTGTACATATATATCCTTCACCTAAATTTGGTTGACTGCCACATAATCCAATCTTTAACCATCCATGTTCATCAAAAGTTCCCGGAACATCTATAGTACGTTTTATTACTTCTGTAACAGCACACCTAACTTGTGAAGGTTCAATATTATTAGGTAGCTCATGTATCAATGCAATTTGACCTAATGCCTGAAAAGCTCCTACTCTATAAGTAATTGATCTACCTATTGGTGGGTGGATAGCTTCCATCAGGTGCTATAAATCTTTCTAGCACTTCTGCATAACGTTTTTCGCTTTTAAGCACTTTCCCTTTGAGTGACTCCCACTCATCATAAAAAGATCCAACATTTAATAATATATCTAACAACATAGGATGTATCACAAAGCTATTATAATAATCCCAATGAAATTCAGGACCATCAGAATAAACTCCGTCACCTAAATACCATTGTTCAAACTGTCTTATTGCATAATCTACGCGCATATGATCCCATTCTTCACCCATTTTAAACAATGCAGTTTCTATCATTGAAGAAAATAAAAGCCAATTTGAGAAGCATGGTTTTCTACCTTTTCTAGTTTTCTTAAGTGAATTTATAACATTGTTCTTCACTCTTAACTCAAGTTTATCCCACATCTCTGAGGGCGCTCGCAAAATAGCATGAGCTAAAAATGCAGCATCTACTATAGGTTGACCTCCTTCAGTAAAGTTAACATAGTCCGGTGACTCTGGGTCTGTAGCTGCATCAATAGCTTTCCTAGCTAATTCTGCATATTTTTTTCTAACCTCACCTTCCCATCCATTATTTATTCCTAATTCAAGCCACGGTGCAATTCCAAGAAGAGTTCGCGATATTGCCTCTAAATGAGCATAAGGCTTTCTATCCCAATCCCCTTGCTCTACAGGCATAGTTTTCTTTAATTTCTTTTTAGCCAGTGCTGCTAAAACAGGATCTGAAATTTTAATTAAAGTTTTAATCCAATATTTACGTTGAATTAAACCACTCATATATATAACTTCCTTTCTAACTCAATTCTTATTTATATATTAACTTGCCAATGCAGTAGGATTCCAAATAGATAAGCATATAGACCCGACAATACTTACCATATTGTTCTATAAAAGTCGTATCAATGATATGATTGTATCCTTCGATATACATTTGTGGTTCTGTAAAATGTATGAAATCTATGGTTTTTGAAAAATTAATTATATTTTATCAAACTTATAAATTCAATCATTTTACTAAACTTTTAGTAAAATGATTGAATTTACAAAATCTACGTTCTTAGCAATTAATATAATGATAACTTTATTCTATTAAAGAATAACAAATATTTTTTCACTAAATTTTGTACTTTTCTTTATCTAATACATTATTATTTTTAATCTTTATTATGTTCTAATAAATAAAACACCTTCCCTACTTAACTATACACGAGCTCAATATATCAAATTCGTCAGAAATTACATTGTTTATTTTTATAAAAATTTTAGTTCATAAGTCTCTATTTTACAAGTACACTCTCCAAATTCCATTGTATCTATTATATAAAAGAATATACTAAAACTATCGCTTGTACATTATTACTATGAGTAAGTTATAAATGGAATTGTGGTTAGTCTAACTTTCGTTATTTAAAATAAACTTTCTCAAAAATTCATGGTAAACAAATTAAGAATAAAGTAGTTTTAATCAAAGTTAAATAAAAATGGAGGTAATTTAAAAATGGATACAACATATATAAATATAAATATAAACTGGCAATTTCATTTAGGCGATTGCCCAAATGCATGGGAAAAAGGTTATGACACATCTAATTGGGAAAAAGTAACCTTGCCTCACGATTGGTCTGTAAATCAGCCTTTTGATAGAAAATATTCAAGTGGAACAGGCTATCTTGCTGGTGGACTTGGCTGGTACCATAAAAATTTTACACTTCCTGAATCTTTTCGTGGTAAAAAAATATGGATAGTTTTTGATGGTATTTATAAAAACAGTCAAGTTTGGTGTAATAGTTATTATAAAGGGAAGTGGCCTTATGGATATACAACTTTTCGTTATGATATTACAGATCAAGCTTGTTTTGGTGATGATGAAAATCTTATAAGTGTAAAGGTAGATCACACTGATATTTCAGACTCTAGATGGTTTACAGGCTCAGGTGTTACAAGAAAGGTACAAATTATCGTAGAAGATGTAGTACATCCTACAGCTGATGGCATCTTTTTCACAACACCTTCTGTAACTTCTGATAGAGCAGAAATTGCTATACATAATGCAATTTCAAATGATAGTTCTTTTGATTCATTAATAACGGTAAAAAGCATTCTTTTTAATACAGATGGATCTGAAGCTGCTTGTTTTTCTAAAGCTTCATTAATCTTAAAGGGTGAAACAGAGACAATCTTAACAGAAGGTTCCCTTGACTTTCCTTTATTATGGTCTCCCGAAAATCCTAACCTTTACAAATTAATAACAAAACTTAAAGTTGAACCGAGTACTGCTGAAGGCAGTACTTCTACTCACAATTTAGAATCATGGAATATTGTAAAAACTGATATGGTAGGAATTCGAAGTTTTTCTTTTGAGGCTAATAAAGGCTTCTTCTTAAATGAAGTTTCTACAAAGTTTAAAGGAGTCTGTGTACATCATGATGCTGGCTGCTTAGGTGCTGCTGTTCTCCCTGAAGTATGGATGCGTCGACTTATGAAATTAAAAAAAATGGGTTGTAATGCTATTAGAATGAGCCACAATCCACACATGCCAGAATTATATGATTTATGTGATGAAATGGGCTTCTTAGTTATGGATGAAGCTTTTGATGAATGGGAAGGGCCCAAAAACAAATGGTGGAATGGTCATAATGTATATCCTCCAAGACATCAAGGCTATTATGAAGATTTTCCAGAATGGCACGAACGTGATTTAAAATCTCTTATTAAACGAGATCGTAATCATCCAAGTATAGTAATGTGGAGTATTGGTAATGAAATTGACTATCCAAATGATCCTTACTGTCATCCACTATTCTCCGATATGACAGGTAACAACGATGCCAATAAACCTTCTGAGGAAAGAAAATATAATTCCAATAGACCAAATGCTGAACGTTTATCAGTACTTGCAGCAATGCTTACAAAGATAGTAACAGAGGAAGATGTAACTCGTCCTGTTACTGCTGCTGTAGCTTTTCCTGAATTATCTACACAAATTGGTTTTATAGATTCCTTAGATGTAGTTGGCTATAATTACAAGGAGAACTTCTATGAACAAGACCATTCTCGTTTCCCTAAAAAACCTTTCTTAGGAAGCGAAAATAGTCATAGTTTTGAATCATGGAAAGTAGTATTAGAAAATGAATATATTTCAGGACAATTTTTATGGACAGGAATTGACTATTTAGGTGAAGCACATGGCTGGCCAATTCATGGTTCTAGAGCTGGAATTCTAACTTTAGCTGGATTTGAGAAAACTTCTTTTTATCGCAGACAAAGTCTTTGGTTATCAAAGCCTATATTAAAAATAGTAACTGCAAGATCAGATGGCGATAATGAAAATGAATGGAAACCTATGTATGATTCTTGGAATTACATTCCTGGTGAGCTCGTTTTAGTACGCTGCTACACAAACCTTACAAGTGCTGAGTTAATATGTAATGGGAAAAGCATTGGTATAAAAACTGTAGATAAACAAACTGGTTATATCTCATGGATTTTACCTTTTGAAGAAGGATATTTGGAAGTAGCCGCAACCTATATATCTAATGAAAAATCTGAACAAATACTAGATACATTAGAAACAACAACTTCTTCCTGTAATATTGAACTTTCACTATGGGCAAATCAATCTTCTAATGTAATCTCTCATGAAAATATCAGCCAAATTGAAGTTACAATCACCGACACAAAAAATCGTCACGTTGTAAATGACAGTACAATGCTTTATGTAAAAATTCAAGGACCTGGTGAATTACTCGGATTAGAAAATGGCGATCTTTCTGATGTTACAGAGTATACAGCTAATTATCGTAGAGCTTATGAAGGCCGTTTGATTTTATATATCCGCAAAACCTCTGAGGACACTCCTCTACATATAAATGTTTATGGAGATAACTTAAAATCAGCAAAAATTATTTTATAATTATCTATTTTTTTAACATTCCTCTTGCATAAATTGCAGGAGGAATACCTGTATATTTTTTAAATACCTTACTAAAATAATACTCGTCATTGAAACCTACATTAATACTAATCTCTGACAATTTTAAAGAAGTAGTAGAAATTAGTTCTTTGGCATGATCAATACGAACTGTATTTAAATAAGTAAAAATAGTTTTCTGTGTCAATCTTTTAAAAATTCGATTCATATAATCGAAATTACAAGAAAATTGTTTTTCAATTGTGCTGCTAGTAATCTTATTAGCATATTCTGTGTTTAAATATTTTAATAATTCCTGTATTTTTCTATATGATTTTGGAACTCCAGAAGATAGATTTTCTATCTCTGTAAAAACAAAACTTCTGGTTATTTCAATAAGTGCTTCAAGCACCTTACAAGAACAAAGTATTTTATAGTTTTCGATTTGGTTTTTATTATGCTCTATTGCCTCATTTAACAGACAGCTAGTTGTAATGAAACTGTTATAATTTGAAAAATGATATCTTTTAGGAATTAATAACTTATCCTTTTCGTAAATATCATAAGAAAAAGAATTACTTTGAAGAGAATCATTACGATTTTCTAAAATTTCCTGGGTAATTGAATATTTTAAAGATTCCTCTATTTCATGAATATCTGAATGCTTAAAATGAATATAGTAATATTCGCAATAAGCCCCTTTATAACCTTCATGGATATAAGATGGATCAAACAGAAAAAAATCTCCTTCTATCAAAATATATTTTTCTCCATTTTCAATTATATACATACTTCCTTTTCTAATAATATATAAAATATATTCATCTGCTTTTCGTCTTTTATGTACGTAAGGCAAATCAATTGTAGTAGAATTTATTAACCTTATCTGGGGTAATATATTAGGATTCAAACAATAAAACATATAAACCTCCTATTCTTAATTTAACATCATTAATGTGAAAGGACTTCACTATGAAATTTTTAACCATAGATAAAAAACTTAACAAAATAGAAACTCCCCATTTATTAAATATTCTAATTTCATTATTGATTTTGATTTTTGGAAATCTTGTAAATGGACAAAGAAATCAATAGTACAAAGGAACCAGACTTAAAGTCTAGTTCCTTGCTTTTTAGCTTCTAACTTAAATTAAATTCCCATTTTCCCCTAATTGATAACCATCAATTGTTGTATTTGCGACCATAGAACCTGATTGGTCTAGGTAATACCAATTTCCATTGTCATTTACCCAACCAGTAGACATGTAACCACTTGAATTCAAATGATACCAAGTCTCCCCTTGTTTATTCCATCCTGTTTGCATAACTCCATTAGATGGTGATAAATAAACCCAACCTGTACTATCTTTTTGCCATCCTATTTTAGGATCACCTGTTGCATTTACTAAATACCAACTATCAGCTACCTTTGCCCAACCTTGAGTTACTATTTCTGTTGAAGCCATAGGTACTGTAGCTGCAAGATAAGTTGCATTAGCTTGTACAGGTAGAGCGATGGAATCTGTTCCTATTGCAACTCCCTCTGTTAATTGAATATACTTTCCTAATAGAGGTAAATACTTGTAGACTGCTGTAACTTTGCCTGAAGCTAATGATACAGGTATCGTTGCTATAGCACTTTCTTTTTCTGCTACTATAACTGCTCCTACAAACTTTCCATCTTTGCTTAATGTCGTTACTGAAAGCTTGTTACCATCTATATTGGTTACTTCCTTAGTCTCATCAGTAGTTACACCTATACCTAGTTCTACACCTAAGCTACTTACTACTTTTGCAGTATCAGTCTTTACAATTTCATTGAAATTAGTAGAAGATGTAACTGTACTGTCTGTAGTAGAAGATGAACTTGAACTGTGGCTTGAACTAGAACTTCCACCGCTACTATTTGATCCGCCATTATTATAGTCACCAGGTTGTGTTGGTTTGGTTGGTTCCGTTGGGTCTGTTGGTTCCATTGGGTCTGTTGGTTCCATTGGGTCTTCTATAATCTCTTCAAGAGCAAACCAGCTAAGAATCACATCAGGATTGCCAATATTAGGTTTATAAACACTAATTGTAACTTCAGCATCTTCTGGCAAATTAAATGTATAATTTACATTTTTCTTACCATTATTAGTGAATTTGCCCAATTCTTGTTTTACAACTTCTCCACTTGAATTTTTATAAGATATACGAATACCTATAGTTCTGTTTGCACCCCACCATTCATTAAAGCCTGCAAATAAATTATAATTTCCAGCCTTAATAGGTATAGCATATTCGATGTTTTTACCTGTATAGGCCCAAAATCCACTGTTATATGCATCTGTACTATCATTATTCATATAATTAATATCTGTTTCTATTTTACCTACATATCCCCAAGAACCTTCTGTATAAGTCTGATCCCAGACTTCATTATTCTTTAATTGAACTTTTTTATTTATTAAGTTATACATTGTAGAACTATTTTTTGCACCGCAATCAACATAATATTGTAAATTCTTTGGTATATTCACAACATCTGCTTGAATTTTCTTACCATTATAACCTAATGTTCCAGTAATTGTGGTTTGTACCATAGGTATAAGTGTTGGTATATCCCATTTTACTGTAGTATTCTTGCTAACCCACTCATTATTTTCAAACGTTTTAATATTTAACGTTTGTGGGAGTTCATCTACTCCAGTATAAAGGTCCTTCATATTTGGATTTTCTTCTCTAAGCACTTCAACATTATCAAATTCAATAGCCAACCAGCTTAAAATTACATCAGGATTACCACTATTAGGCTTATATACACTAATTGTAACATTTGAGTCAACAGGTAGTTTAAAACTATAATCTACGGTCTTTTGACCCTTGTTTGTGAAAGTCCCCAAATTTTGTTTCACGGTCTGTCCATTTGCATCTATATAAGATACAGAAATACCTATAGTTCTGTTTGAGCCCCACCATTCATTAAAACCTGCATATAGATTGTAATTTCCTGCTTCAAGAGATGCCACATAATCAATTGTTTTTCCTGAATGAGCCCAATAACCAGTTTGAAATGAATCCGTACTGGTAGTTCCATATATGTCAATATCAGTTCCTATTTTACTAGAATATCCCCAACTTCCTGCTGTATAAGCCTTATCCGATGCATCATTATTCTCTAATGCAACTTTATTATTTGCTAAATCAAATGTCTTTGATTGTGTATTACCACAATCAATATAATATTTTAAATTATTAGGAATATTAATAACATCTACATTAATTTCTCTACCAACAGCATCTAACACTCCAGTAATCTTAGTTTGTACCATAGGTGTAAGTTCTGGTATATTCCATGTAACTGTAGTGTCTTTATCAATCAATTGGCCATTTTCATATACTTTAATACTTAATGTCTTGGGAATATCTGAAACACTAGTATAAACATCTTTAAGCTCAGAATTTAACTGAATACTGTCTTTATTATTCAGATTTTCAACTTTCCAATCAGTATAAGGTTTAATTAATAATTTACCCTTTGAATCAAATTCTAACGGAAGCCATATATATCTTGAATCAGGTAGATCATTAGATTTCCATCTATCTCCCATATAGATAAACTTACCACCATCTGCATCAACTGGTATTATATTTGTACTTTGTGTATAGAATGTCTTTTTATCGGTATCACCAATACAAGGATCACCCATATCAGTCCATTCACCTAACATACTATCAGCAACCCAATATTTTGCTTGATTCGGATCCCAACCAGTCGCACTTGATGTAATCATATAATATTTGTTATTATATTTAAATAATGCTGGTGCTTCTCTTTGTGCTCCTGGGAATAAACGTACGAAATCTTTTCCTTTTACTGCTTGATCTACAGGAGTAGCTAAATATGTGTAATCATCATTTAATTTTGAAATAAACATTGTTCTATTCTCTTCACTAGAATAAATTATATATGCTGTACCATCATCATCAATCCATAAATTCATATCTCTTGCAAAACCTGCACTAGTTTCATACCATTCACCCTTTTTATCCACTTCTGGACATACATTTAAACGATATCTTCCAAGAAACTTAAATGGGCCATTTGGTGAATCACTGATTGCAACACCAGCTGCTGCTGCTGCATAGTCACTATTGGGAGATGCTAATGTTGGACCATCATCATGAAACCAAAGCACATATTTCTTTGTTTTTTCATTATAAATCATCTTAGGTCTTTCAATAACTGCTGTAGAATCATTAAAGCATAAATATACGTTATCTTTTTCTTTAGCATTATAGCCTTCATAAAGTTTTGAAAAATAAGGATCATTGTCTAACTGTTCTCTATTATTTATTGTTCTCATGACATATCCTTCAAAAGTCCAATTATAAAGATCATCTGATGAATATGCACTTATACCATTACTTCTGTAACCCTTAGTCTTATCTTCACCATACCACCACCATTTTCCGCCTATCTTTTGTACTTGACCACCATGAGCTTGAATTGGTACACCATTTGTATCTTTCCATACTCCACCATCAGTACCGCTGAATGAATCATATGTCCTTATTGTTCTAAGTGTATTATATGCTGTATCAATTGCATCATAAGCAGCTTTTATAGCATTTTCATCTACACTACCTGCTTGTACCAATTGTTTTGCTACATCAATAATTGATTGAAAATAAGGTAGTGTACCATCTACTTTTGCTGCATCTAAATATAAATCACTTAATTTCTCTGTTGCAAAAATCACACCCATGTTCTTATCTTGTTCTATTTTTACTACTGCATCATCAATTTTATTTTGCAAATCAATTAATGTAACCGCAGAAGATGTGGTTACTACTGTAACTGCAGAAGATGTAGTAATTGCTAAAATATCATTAAATTGTGTTTCAATAATAAACTCATCTATACTTTTTTCTACTTTCCCAACGTCATTATTAGTTTTGGAAGCTGCCATTACTGGAGATGCTTGCAATATTAAAGCTGAACTTAATAATGCTAACATTGTTGTGCATTTTTGTGAATTGTTCATATTTGTTTCTCCTTTTTCCTTCTTTAATTCAATATAAATTCCTTAATAATCAATTTTTACAAATAGTTATTTAATATTTTTAGAGGACTATTTTTTATGTCTCTTTATTTATTGGCTATCCTAAAAATGATTAATAAAAAAGAGTTACTGCAAAATGATATATAATGTACTATATTTTACAGCAACCCGTTTTATTATGTGAAGATACTATTTTTTATATTACTTTACTTAATATTAGCTTCTTATTATTTCCCCTACATCTACTTATGATATAGGGAAACACTTACTCCACATTGATTGACTACTTTAATCTTACTCAATCCATGCCCCGTTTGAGTCTACAGTATAGCCATCTATTTTAGTGTTGGATGCCATTGAACCATCTGCATTTAAGTAATACCACTTATCATTAGTATTCACCCAACCAGTAGACATGTAACCACTTAAATTCAAATGATACCAAGTCTCTCCTTGTTTATTCCATCCTATTTGCATAATTCCATTAGATGGTGATAAATAAACCCAACCTGTATTATCTTTTTGCCATCCTGTTTTAGGATCACCTGTTGCATTTACTAAATACCAACTATCAGCTATCTTTGCCCAACCTTGAGTTACTATTTCTGTTGAAGCCATAGGTACTGTAGCTGCAAGATAAGTTGCATTAGCTTGTACAGGTAGAGCGATGGAATCTGTTCCTATTGCAACTCCCTCTGTTAATTGAATATACTTTCCTAATAGAGGTAAATACTTGTAGACTGCTGTAACTTTGCCTGAAGCTAATGATACAGGTATCGTTGCTATAGCACTTTCTTTTTCTGCTACTATAACTGCTCCTACAAACTTTCCATCTTTGCTTAATGTCGTTACTGAAAGCTTGTTACCATCTATATTGGTTACTTCCTTAGTCTCATCAGTAGTTACACCTATACCTAGTTCTACACTTAAGCTACTTACTACTTTTGCAGTATCAGTCTTTACAACTTCATTGAAATTAGTAGAAGATGAACTTGAACTATGACTTGAACTAGAACTTCCACCGCTACTATTTGATCCGCCATTATTAGAATCACCAGGTTGTGTTGGTTCCGTTGGTTCTGTTGGGTCTGTTGGGTCCTCCGGAATATTTATAGATTTTGATTTTAATCCATATTGTGGTACTTCTACTTTAATACTTGTACCCTTATCTACATTAGATAAGTTATATATGCCACTATTTTTGCCTTCTACTAATTCAGTATCTCTATACCACTCATATTTTACTGCTGCATCTGTAGTACATTCACTTCCATATTCATCTTTTAGTATTGCTATTAAAGTATCATCATCTCTTATGATTTCTACTGCTACTGCTGCTGGTGTTGTCACTTGTACTGTATTAGCTTTCCACTGAGCATATAGTGTTACATCAGAGTCTCCAATTATTAATGTATTATTATTTGAATCTATTGGGTCATAATTTATTCCACTTCCATCTGTTGCAGTATTCCAACCTACAAAGATATACCCTGCCTTTGCTAAAGTATTTGCTTTTACTGTTACTATATCGTCACCTTTATAGTTAATAGCATCTGTAGGTACAGTTCCTTCACCACCATTAGCATTATATCTTACATTATTGGTTGTTGCTTTTGTTACTTTAATCCATGAAATAAGTGGTTTATCGTTGCCCTTAATTGATTTCTGAGCTCTAACAGTCAAAATTCCATCATTTACATCTGCAACATACTCATTAGGTACTTTACCTATAGTTGTTGGGCAAAGTTCTTGTGCTACCACATTTCCATTAATCAGTATATCTTCAAGTCTCTCTTTGTGATTCCAAGGATCATAAAATCCCATGGTTACATTATATTTTCCATTCGGCACATCAAACTTATAGGTTAAACCTCCTTGAGGTGTACTTCCATCATACTGTCTTTCACATCCATAATTTGATCCAACAGCAGCCTCTGTATCCTGAGACCATTGCTTATCTCCATCAGCAATATATCCCCAGTTATATTTTGTTAAGGAATCTAAACCATATGCCTGATCCTGACTACTATTATTTGTCCCTAATACTTCATCATTTTCTAATACGTTAGGGCTTGCATCACCACAATTTACATAATACAATAAATTTAAATTCGTTGGTGAAATAGGTGTTTCAGCTAATTCATTTGAATCCTTACTTTCTTGACCATTAATTACTGCACTTACTGCTACATAATATTTAATTCCATTTTCCAGACCAGTAATTAAATATGAAGTGTCTGTTACATTATTAATAACCTCTGTATAATTTTCTGGAGTTGTTCCATATTTTACATTATATGAAGTAGCCCCCTCTGCATCATTATATTTAGTGTAAAGACTATTATATCCAGCAGTTAATTGAGTAAGTTGTGGTGAGTTTTGTACAACTGCATCGTCTTTACTGTTTTGAACCGCTACAACTCTATCAACTCCAACATAAACGTCACTAGAAGCATCATTTTTATTTCCTGTAACTCTAACTTTTACAGTATGCTCCGTCTCACCCAACAGTGGACTCATATACATTAAAGCATTATCTTTTCTAGTGGCAGAATACAAATCAACATTCGTTTCTGCACCACCGTCAATTGATATACCTGCTATTCCTGAATCAGAAGCAAAAGAACCGTAAATCTTTATTCTATTACCCTTAAATTTAATCTGATAATAGCTATCAGTAGTATTGGAATAATGAGTATCCTTACTATAAGCTCCGCTTTGTGCATTATAATATCCCCATGAATCACTATATTGCAACTGATTATCATTATTTCCGATAACGTTATCATTTATAGTAGTTCCAATTTCACCACTATATTTGGCATTTGAAACAACATAAGTTACCATAGATTTTGCTGGTAACTTATCTTTCAAAGTTCCATTTGTTAAAGATACTCCACTTGATGATACATCAGCAAGACTTTCTGTTCCACTAGTTCTGTATGCCTTAATTGTAGCTCCTGTAGTATCGAATTTTGAAACATCAAGTATTAATGGTTCATCATTTTCAGAAGTGTTTCTTGTTACCAATACAAGATTTTGTGATGTAGGATCAATTGCGGCTACAACATTTGAGTTGTTAGCATCAATAATTTTGTAACCCGGTCTTATGAACTTGCTAAAATGAGCCATTGCATAATATTGTTTTGTAATGAAGTACTTTTCAACATTATCTCCTGACCAATAAGAACTAATAAGACCCCAGTTTGAATTATTTGTTTGATTCATTGCTTCATCATCTACAACCTGCCATATATCCCATCCAGGTGTCTTCATATCTCTTAAATCCTTAAATATATAGTCTGCAAGTTTAAGTCCATTATCCATATCATTAGCATCATGCTTTGCTCCACCACTTGTACATATTTCATCCATGTATAATGGTTTTCCGAGTGATGCTGCGAAATCTCTAAGCCTAGTTCGTGAACCATCACTATAAACATGTGCATTAAATTGACTCATTGCACCAATTGTTTTAGTATCAGCACTTTTTATAGTATCAAATGAATAATCAATACCGGTTTCATCAAAACCTGCGAGTTTTGTGGTAATTCCACCATTATTAAAATTTTTACTCAATTCTTGAAAAATAGTATCTTTTTCAGATGCAGCATCAAAATCACACCCCTCTTGATTTCCACCTTTCTTCCAATAATGAGTGCTAGGTTCATTCATAGGATCAATTGTGTCAAAAGTAATTCCATAGTCACTTTCAAAGTGTTGTACTACCTTTGTTAGATAATCTGAAAAGTTTTGAAACTGATCAGGCTTAAGATTACTTATACCTCCAGTATTCCCAGAAGATTGATCACTTATTGTCATAAAATACGGTGGTGAATTTGAAAATGCTTCAGCTTTAAATTCATTTGCAGCTATTTTCTTTTTTGCTTGGTCAAGTACCCATCTTTGACCTGCATCTTTTGTCCAATCATAAGTACCATTTTCTAATTGATATGATTCAACATCTCCTCCTGGTCTTAAATTTGTATCATTTGGGCTTTTTGAACCACCAATATTATATCTTACCATGTTCAATCCAAGACCTTTATCTGGATCAAAGGTCAAATCCATGATCTCATTTTTCGCATTAGTTTTCCATTCACCGACTAGCTTTGCCCACCATGCAAGTGATGTACCCCAACCATCCATTGTCTGATATTGTAAAGAAGGATCAATTGTTGCTACATTGGTCGTAGCAGCACTGACCTTATTATTAAATAATGGAATACTTGGAACAATAGATGATGCAAAAAACATTGCTAGAGATAAAGATACTACTTTTTGTAATTTAAACATACATTTCCTCCTAATATTTTTTATTAGTAGTAAAATTTATTAACTTTTTTACAAATTGAAACACTTGCAAGAAAATATTTAAATCCATATTATAGAATGTTAATTATTATATTAACTAAAAAGGTTACTGCAAAATCATACCTTACATTTCATGTTTTGTAGTAGCCCTTTTATTCTATTAAGATATTATTTTTTATATTGTTTTACTTAATTATATTCTTATTTTTTTGAAGCCTTTAATTGTGTTTGAATTTCATCAAATACTTTTTGATATCCAGCCGCCTTTAACTCATTTCTGAAAGCTGCTACTTCTGCTTTTGGATCATCAGTTTTACCAAATGCAATTTTAGGAATATACTTTGCACAAACATCTGCCATAGCAGCAATTTCTGTAGTTATTTTAGTATTATCAAAAATAAATTGACCATAAGGATATTCTATTGCATAAGTGTTATAGTTTTTAATCATATCGTTTCTTCCAGCAAACCAAGTAGAGTCTGTAAGTTCTAAATTATCATTACGTCCGCACCAGAAATTTGTACCAAGTGCATCTTTTGATGAATCAAATCCTTCTGGTCTTGCTAACTCGCCCTTTGCTGTGACTGTATAGTCTTTTCCTTCAATACCATAATTATATAATCTATAAATTTCTTTATCATTACGAAGTAAATCATATACCATTAAAGCACGTTCAGCATTTTTAGAATTTGCTCCAACTGCTAATGCACCATGTGTAATAACTACTTTTGTAAGGTTTTTGCTAGGTTCTGAGAAAGGAAACATTTTCAAATCAGAGCCAGGTTGTTTTACATCCATTAAAGGTTTTGTAGTAGTATAATATGTTTGACTATGATGTTGATCTGCACCAGACTGTCCTGTATACATTAAATCACGGCTATTACCATCATAATTTAACACATCTTCTCTCCAATATCCTGCATCTGACCAAGATTTCATTAATGATGAAAACTCTTCTAATGTAGTACCTTCCATATATGGAGATGTTAAAGCATAAGGATCATCTTTAGATTTTCCATAGAATAATGTAGATAACCCAATTGGAATTCCATCAATTACTATATTCTTTGTATTAGATTGCATATATCCACCAGCTAATGCATTACCATTTGCTGCTGTGCCAGATACATCCCAAGGAACACAATCTTTTTTATTCTCTTTAACATATTTGAAATATTTTCCCAAATCAATGAAATTATTAATTTGGTCAAGACCAGCTGTTTTAGCCCAGTCACCTCTATAAAACATTCCATGATTTGTGTATTGTGTATAGTTATCTTCTGGTATCAAGTAAATTTTGTCTTCATATTTACATTGATTCCAATGATCTGGTGATACACTTGCCCATGTTTGAGGTGCATATGTTTTTAACATATCTTCTGATAATGGTAAGAAAGAACCTTTTTTGATATTTGGCCATGCATCTAACCAGTCCGTAGCAGTAGTAATTAAATCAATAGTACTGTCTCCACTAGCTAGTAGCAAGTTATATTGTGTTTGCCAATCAGCCCATTCAACATATTGAATTTCTAATTCAGCATTTACTTTTTCTTTTAATTTTTCATTTACTTTTTCTAATGTAGCTTCTAATCTTCCATTGGTTGGTTTATCTCCTAAAACCATAAATTTTACTTTAACAGCTTGAGATATATCAATATTACCATCTTCTTTTACAGTAGTTGTTGCTTTACTTGATGTTTTTCCATTTGAACTGCCACATCCAACCATGCTGAAAACCATTGATCCTGCTAATAACATAGTCAAAATTTGTCTTCCCAGTTTACTCATTTAATTCCCTCCCTAATAATATAATTCATGTGATTTCTATTTCTAGAAATTTCATCATATTTCTTTTTTATATCCTTAACCTTTTACAGCACCTACAGTAATACCTGCAATAAAATACTTCTGTACGAATGGATACAAAAAAATAATTGGTCCTGTTGCGAGTACTGCCGTTGCCATTTTTAAAGTTGTAGTAGGAAGCTGGCCTACTGGTACATTGGCTCCAGCTACTGAGTTCTTTAACGCCTGTGCTTGGTTAACAATTCCGTATAAATAATTTTGTAATGGTTTATATTCTACAGATGATGATAAATACAGCATAGAGTTATACCATTCGTTCCAATATCCCAAAGCTATGAATAAACCAATTGTTGCCAAAGCAGGCTTTAGCATAGGTAAAATTAATGAAACAAAAATCGTAAAGTCGCCTGCACCGTCCATTTTTCCTGACTCTGTAATTTCATACGGAATGGATTTTACAAAGTTTTTCATTAATATAATTAACCATGGACTCATTAACAGCGGCAAAAGTACAGCTAAATAGGTATCTTTCAAGTTTAAATATTGAGTCATCCACAAGTAAGTAGGTGCCAAACCTGCTGAAAATAACGTTGTAAAATAAATGAAAAATAAAATACTGTTACGAAATGGAAAATCTTTACGTTGAAGTGCATAACCTGTCATGGCTACTATAAATAGCCCAACAAAAGTCCCCACAGCGGTCATAATTATAGTTACACAATATGAACCAATTAATGCCTTCGGACTTTTTAAAATTAATTCATAAGCTGCTGTTGTAAATCCCTGAGGTAATAACGCAAAACCTTGCTTTGTGATTACCGTCTCAGTACTAAAAGAAGCAGAAACCATAAGTACGAAAGGGATGAGGCATGCTAATGCAAAAACTGTTATAAATATATACGCAAAGGCATGTACAACTTTTGTAGTCAAATCTTGTTTAATAGTTCTATTAATTTTAATCTCCATCTTAATCCTCCTCTAGAATAATGCATATTCTTCATTAAAATTTTTAACAATTAGAATAATGCAGATTCTTTATCAATTTTTTTAACAATACCATTGCAAACCATAACAATTACAAAACCAAATACTGATTGATATAGACCTACTGCTGCTGAATTTGCAAAATTAAAGTTGTTCATCAATGTTCTATATACATAAGTTTCGATAATATCTGTTGTTGGAAATAACATGGAATTAGATGAACCTACTAAGTTATAGAACAAGCCAAAGTTGCCTTTCATGATACCACCAATTGCAAATAGGAATAAGATTATTGCTGTTGGTTTCAAACTTGGTAAAATAATATAGCGAATTCTTTGTAATATGTTTGCTCCGTCTACTTCTGCTGCTTCCATGATACTTGAATCGATACCACAGATAGAAGCAAAATACACAATTGATCCATACCCTGTTTGTTGCCATAAATTTACAATAACAATAATAATAGGCCATACATTTGGCATAGAATAAACTTTTATAGGGTCTCCACCAAATAATTTTATTATAGAATTCAAAAATCCGAAATCATAATTTAAAACATTGTATGCTAATAAACCTACTAATACTGCTGAAATGAAATAAGGTAAAAACATAATGGTCTGAGACATTTTTTTGAATATTTTATTTTTAACTTCATTTAGTAATATTGCTACAAAAATCTGTAATACATTACCTAATACAATGAATGCTACATTATATAAAATTGTATTTTTAGTCAATAGCCACAAGCTACCAGATTGAACTAAGAATTTAAAATTATTAAACCCAACAAACTTACTTCCAAAAATACCACTTTTGTAATTAAAATCTGTAAATGCTATATATGCACCAGGCATAGGGCAATAACAAAAAATTATAAAAAATAAAATAGCAGGTAAACACATGAAAATTAATGTCTTATTATCCCTCACCTTTTCAAAAAAAGTTTTTTGTTTTACCGTTGCTATCTGTGAATTATTTTTTTTTATTCCATTTTTTTTCACACTAACATCCCTCCATTTAAATTTTTGAAATGGGTTTCAAAAATTTACTAAAAAAATATCTCTTATATTATTTTAAATTGTATTATTTATTCATCATTTATAAATTAATACATTTTTTTATAAATATATTGCATGTCTTTATAATTTATTCGTAAAATACACGATTTTTTAATATTCTATATTTAAATCACGTCATCCGCATCGTTGAAACCCATTTCATATAATTATTATAAATCTAAAATTTACTTACTGTCAATTATTTTTATTTTTCCCATATTATGTATTATAGCTTATATAATATTTATAATATATAAGGCATATTATAATAAATAACAAGTCAGTATGCTAGTCTATTTCACGTTATAAGGAAGCTCGACTCGTATACACTCGCTGAGTAAGTGATTCACACAAAATCATAGATTTTGGTTCTCTACTCATCGGTATGTCCACCTAATAGCCTGCTATGAAGTAAACACGCCTCCTTGTCTAACGCAAAATATACACATTCAAAAAAAGCAGCTATGCTGCATATAAGAACATTTCATCGCATCTTTGACTTGCTATTTTCTTTAATATGCCTAAGTTGCAGTAAAGAATTTAGAATTACTATTTAGACTTTATTTTCTATATTTTTTCATAAAAATAAAGATAAGTACAAAATGATTTTATACCTATCTTTGATACGTCTTTATTATTAAGTTTCTATTGTTTAAATTAACAGTGCTCCTATTTATAACTTTAATCATTCTTTGTAGCAACTTCTTTGCAGGAATCTCTGATTACAAGTTCAGATTTAATTAATTGCATGCGAGGTGGTTCTTTTTTATGTATAGCATCAATTGCAACTTGTATTAAGGTCTCTCCAAATAATTTATAATCATATCCCACTGTAGTTAATTTAGGAGTAGCAATTTCTGACACAAAAGTATTATCGAAACTTGCTACCGAGATATCTTCCGGTATTTCTAGTCCATGTTCCCTTAGCGAACACATAATACCAATTGCTGTAAAGTCATTAATAGCAATAAGAGCTGTTGGTAATTTTTTATTGGAATCAAATAATTTATTCATGCATTCATATCCACATTCAATACTATAGTTCTCTCCTTCTATAATCCAATCTTTATTAAATTCAATCACATGTCTTCTAAGTAATTGAAGATAACGTAGCTGTTTATCATAAGTAGACTTTACATCTTTTTTTCCACCAATTAATGCTATTTCTCTATGGCCTAATTTTATAAGATATTCCATTAGAACTTCCATAGCATGACCTTGATCGATATCTACTTGATAACATTCAGACCCATCTAATTTCCCTGTAATTATAACTGGTATAAAATCAGCTATCTTATTTACATGTTGCACATACTCTTCATCTGAAATCAATTCATCTACTCGACCACCAGTTTGTATAATAGCATCTACTCTTTGTTCAAATAACCCTTCTAAATGTGAATCTTCTAATTCATTTCCGCCCAGAGAATTACATAACAAAACAGAATAACCTCTTTCATTTGCAGCCTTTTCACACTCAACAAATAGTGACGCATAAAAAGGATTTCGTATATCTGACGATAAAATTCCAATGGTTTTAGATTCCGTATTACTCAATTTTCTTGCCAATGCATTTGGTTTAAAGTTATATTTATCAATTAAAGCCTGCACTCTTTCTTTCTTATCTTTACTAACTCTTGCGTTTTTCGTTAATACTCTCGATACAGTAGCTGTTGAAACTCCTGCTTCTTTTGCAATTGAATAAATATTTATACTGTCTTTCTTCACTCTTCATCACCTCCATTATATTTTAGTAATTTAAAATTAACTTATATACGCACCGTAGAAATTAGTGCTTAGGCACATTTTTAAATCATTTTCCTGTTTCATTATACATGTTTACTAATTTTGAATCAATTTTTTAAAATATCTTTATATACATATATATTAATTTAGTAATATCCCTATAATTTTAGTAAAATTAATAACTTTTTTAGTAAAACGCTATTTTATTTTTTTATTTTTTTATTTTTTTATTTTTTTATTTTGGTGTATAATATTAATTGTAAAAGTTTACTTGCTATTTCTTTATTAAAAAATTATCTCTGGATACAGGAGGCATTATGAAAAAAGATTTTTACGACAAACCACTTTATACAATATCAAATTACATTTTCGGCTTTATGCAAAGTAGTTTTTATTTTGCTATTTGTAATATCTTACTTATATTATATTTCATTTTCACAACAATATATCCAAGTAAATTTAATTTATTAATCTTATTTATTTGTCTAATACCTCTAGGTCCATCTTTAGGTGCACTATATTCAGCAATTGGTAAAATAATATGTGAAAAAGATATATACTTTTCGTCATATTTTTGGAATTTTTATAAAAATAATTTTGTTTCCAACTTAAAATTATGGCTAATACAACTTATTATAGTTACTGTGTTATTTATTGATTTTCAGTATTTTTATTTAAATGCTCCTGAAAAAGGAATCCATATACTCTTTGCTATATTAATAATAACAACCTTATTATTAAGCTTATATTCTTTCCCTATAAATTCTAAATTTGAAATTAAGTTTAAAGATTTATTTATTTTATCAACACACTATATGATAAGAAAATTTCCTATAACTATATTAAAGGTTAGCGCTATTGCATTAACATATTATTTATCAAACAACATTTCAATTATACTTTTAGTCTTTATGCCTAGCATAATTTGCCTTATATTTTTCTATTATGACAAACATATTTTTTTAGAAATTGAAGCTAATTTTAGTTCTGATAATAAAACTGTTCTTAAATCTCTTTAAAATATAAATGACAAATTCAAACTATTTTGAATCTGTCATTATCTTCCCCCATTTCTTCCCAAATGTGCTTATTATTAAAATTATATCATAAAAAATACTCCCTTCGTAAAGCAGCTTTATTATTTTAACTGTTTACTATAAAGGGAGCATATAATATTAGTTGAAACTTCTTAATGGAGGGTTGTTCCATTTTGCTTGTCCTGAGCTTGCCTCAGCAGCATGCAGAAATGGGTGCAACCTGCCATTTAGAAGTTTCCAGCGAAATTTTCTTAGTCCGCTGGAACAAACACGCATTCAATTTCGGCGAGTTATACACATAAGTACGATTTTCACTGCAGGTATCTATAGTCTTAAATTTACTTCTTTTCTGCTTTTACTCCGTGGCATGCACTATCTGAAGAACACCCAGAGCAACCACATCCACAACCACTTTCTCCATTTTTAGCTTTTTTCACTTGCCTTACTACCACTAAAGCCATTAGTCCAAATATAATAACACCTAATACAATTGTTGCTAGCATAAACATCACTCCTTTCTTTAATTTGAGACTTCTAACTATTAACTATTCACATATAAAGTACATCTTGTATTAGACAAGTAACTATGTTTTACTCACCTCTTAATATGAATCAAACTTACCTGTTTAATCTTTAGGATTTATTTTATATAACTTAGTTCTCCTTTAGTTTCTTTTTCATTAGAACCTCTTCCTGTAATTATAACTACTGAGATTACTACAATTGCTATGACTACTGAAGTTATAGCTCCAATTAAACTTCCAGTACCTAATAGGAAACTACCAACTTGATTAATAATAAGTGCAACCATATAAGCTGTGAATGTTTGGAAGCCTAAGGTAATCCATGTCCATTTCCAAGATCCCATTTCACGTCGTATTGTACCAATTGCTGCAAAGCAAGGGGCACAAAGCATGTTAAATGCTACAAACGCAAATGCACTTGCCATAGTAAACATTCCTGCAATAGTTTGAATAAACGCTGGATCACTTTCTGTTGCATCAGATATACCGAATAATACACCAAATGTTCCAACAAGGTTTTCTTTTGCAACAAGACCAGTAACTGTTGCAACAGATGATTGCCAATTACCAAATCCAAGAGGTGCAAAAATAGGAGCTATTGCATTACCTATAGCAGCTAGCATACTATCTCCTGCATCTACCATCTCAAGTGACCAATTAAATGATTGTAAGAACCATACGACTCCACATGAAACGAAAATGATTGTACCAGCCTTAATGATAAACATTTTACCTCTTTCCCACATATGCATTAGAACTCCCTTTGGGCTTGGCATATGATATTGTGGAAGCTCCATAACAAATGGTGACGGATCTCCAGAGAATAATTTAGTTTTCTTTAATATAACTCCGCAAATTATAATCATTGCTATTCCCAAAAAGTAAACTGATGGTGCAACCCAAGATGCTCCACCAAAAAGTGCTCCACCAATCAAAGCAATTATTGGCAATTTAGCGCTACATGGAATAAATGTAGTTAACATAATTGTCATCTTTCTATCTCTATCATTTTCCATAGTACGAGTTGCCATAATTCCTGGAACACCACAACCTGAACTAATTAACATTGGTATAAATGATTTTCCTGAAAGTCCAAATTTACGAAAAATCCTATCCATAATAAAGGCTACACGAGCCATGTATCCACAATCTTCAAGAACTGATAATAATAAGAATAAGACCATAATCTGTGGTACAAATCCAAGTACTGATCCAACTCCACCAATTATTCCATCTAATATTAGTCCTTGCAACCAATCAGCTACATTTGCATTTGCAAGCCATGTCGCAACATTGCCTTGAATAATATCAGCAAACAATGTATCATTTACCCAATCTGTCATTATAGTTCCAACGGTACTTATTGCTATGTAATACACACTAAACATAATAGCTGCAAAAATTGGAAGGGCTAAGAAACGATTTGTAACAATTCTATCAATTTTATCTGATGTTGTTTCTTTTCCTTTATTTTTCTTTTTAATAGTCTTTGAAACAACTTCGCCTATAAATGCATACCTGTCTCCTGTAATAATACTTTCACTGTCATCATCAAGCTTTGCTTCACATTCTTTTATGATTACTTCTACTTGATCTAAAATATTTTTTGAAATCTTTAACTTATCAAGGATATTTTGATCACGTTCAAAAAGTTTAATCGCAAGCCAGCGTGTTTCCATACTTTCGTGTGGAATACTTTTTTCAACAATTTTTTCTATTGCATAAATAGCTTCTTTAACTTCATCTGAAAAAGATACTATAAATTCTAATTTTTTCTTTGCTTTTGCAACTTCAATTGCCTTTTCTGCTGCTAATTTAATACTATTACCTCTAAGTGCAGAGGTCTCAACAACTGGGCATCCAAAAATTTTTGATAATTTATTAGTATCTATCTTATCTCCATTTTTTTCTACTATATCCATCATATTAAGTGCTATAACTGTTGGAATTCCAAGTTCCAAAATTTGAGTTGTTAAATATAAATTTCTTTCAATATTAGATGCATCCAATATATTAATTATTGCATCTGGTTTATCATTTATCATGAAGTTACGTGTTACAACTTCCTCGAGAGTGTATGGTGATAAAGAATATATACCTGGTAGGTCAACAATTTCAACATCCTTATTTCCTTTTAGCTTACCGCCTTTTTTTTCAACTGTTACCCCAGGCCAATTACCCACATATTGAGATGATCCTGTAAGTTCATTAAACATAGTTGTCTTTCCAGAGTTTGGATTACCTGCAAGACCTATTTTAATTGACATTGTCATTCCTCCTTGTCGTTACTTTATACTTTTTTAATTCTAAATTAATTTGACTAATACCTATCTATAATTTCAAAAAAATTATTCTACAACAACCATTTCTGCATCAGTTTTACGAAGTGATAATTCATATCCACGAACTGTTACTTCTATTGGATCTCCAAGTGGTGCTACCTTACGTACATAAATTTCACAGCCCCTAGTAATTCCCATATCCATAATACGTCTACGAATAGGTCCCACTCCATCAACTTTTGTAACCCTAACTGTTTGTCCACACTTTATGTCTTTTAACGTGCTCATTGTGATGCCTCCTATACTATTATTCGACTTGCCATACTTTTATCTAGTGCAACTCTGCTATCTTTAACATTTATTATGAGATTTCCTCCAAGTTCAGAAATAATTCTAACAGTCTCTCCAACAACAAACCCTAGGCTATTTAGAAATCTTCTTGTTTCATCATTTCCAGTTATCTTTTTAATATTCATTTCATTTCCGCTAGTTGCTAATATTAATGGCATATTTCTTTCCTCCTTAATTTAGATTTCACAAATTTGTGTATCAATTTTCAGTTATACTAATTTTTCTCTTAATTACTGCCGTTTTATAATTCCTATAAAAATATTGACTGTATAAATTCTATTAATTAAAATATTGCTATAATATTTTAATTTATTTACTTTAAATCAGTATAACTTTTTATATTTTTCAAAATTATTTAATTAGAACATCATTCAATTGATAATGATTTTAATTAACTACTTTATATTAATAATAACACTTTTCCAGTTCATTGAAAATGATTTTCAATGTATTTTTGAATAAATATTGATTTTTCAATGATATCGTTTTATTTTTAGCTTATTAATTATATATATCTATTGCATTTATCATTTTCATATTTTTTCTATAAAATCAAATATAAAGAAAGAGAATGTATCCTTAATCTATGGGCTTAAGGGATACATTCTCTTTTACTTTTTTTATAACTACAATTCATGCATATCAAAGAAAATAACAAGTAAACACTACGCCTAAGTCATCAGCCTAATTTTAAAGTATATCTTCTAATGTTTTTCTAATAGCTTTTATAAAATCAAAAGTGTTTAATGCTTGAATATTATTATGTTCTGCAATTACTGCTAAATCTTTAGTCATCATTCCATCTTCAATTGTCTTTATTGAAGCTTTTTCTAATTTATATGTAAAATCAATTAAAGCTGCATTATTATCTAGTTCTCCTCTTTTTCTTAAAGCCCCAGACCATGCAAATATTGTAGCTATTGAATTGGTTGATGTCTCTTCACCCTTTAGATGGCTATAATATTGATCTTGAACTGTTCCATGAGCTGCTTCATATTCATAGTTTCCTTCTGGGGAAACCAGTACTGAGCTCATCATAGCAATTGATCCAAATGCAGCTGCTGTCATATCACTCATTACATCTCCATCATAATTCTTGCAAGCCCAAATTATTCCGCCTTCACACTTTATAATATTTGCTACTACAGAATCTATTAATGTATATAAGTATTTAATCCCTATTTTTTCAAATTTTATTTTATATTCGTTGTCATACATGTCTTGAAAAATATCTTTAAACGTATGATCATATATTTTTGATATTGTATCTTTGCTTCCGAACCATAAATCCTGCTTAACGTCTAAAGCAAAATTAAAGCAACTTCGCGCAAAACTTTCTATAGATTTATTCAAATTGTGCATTCCCATAACAATACCATCTTCAGAAAAATTATGTATTAACTCTCTTTTTTCTTCACCATTTTCAGATGTGAATACAAGTTCACATTTACCTTTTCCTTCTATCTTCATTTCTGCAGATTTATATATATCTCCATACGCATGCCTTGCTATTGTGATTGGCTTTTTCCATGTTCTAACGTATGGTTTCACTATTTCTACTGTAATTGGTGCCCTAAATACTGTTCCATCTAATATCGCTCTTATAGTCCCGTTAGGACTTTTCCACATTTCTTTGAGATCATATTCTTTCATTCTTGCAGCATTGGGTGTAATAGTTGCACATTTTACCCCTACTTTATATTTCTTAATAGCCTCTGCAGAATCTACAGTAACCTTATCATTAGTATCATTTCTATGTTCTAATCCAAGGTCATAATATTCTGTATTTAATTCAACAAAAGGATCTAATAACTCTTCTTTTATTACATCCCAAATAATTCTTGTCATTTCATCTCCATTCATTTCAACCAATGGAGTTGACATTTTAATTTTTTCCATGTTTATTGCCTCCTACTATATTGCTTATATTAAATTTACTTTTCTACAAACAATTATACAATATTGCTAGTTTTTTATCAATTACAACTCTTTTAATGTTTTAGCACTCTATTTGCAGAACACAAAAATAGAGTACATCATTTCTGAAGTACTCTATTTTTATTTTCATCATAATTTCATCTGATACCTGTCCACTTTATATTAAACGTTAAATAACATATCTCCATAAGTTGGTAGTGGCCAGAACTTTTCATCAACTATAGTTTCAAGCTTATCAGCATCAGCTCTTAAAGTATTCATTTGTTCGAATACTTCGTATCTGTACATCATTCCTAAATCAAATATATCTCCTTTGAAGCTGTCTGCTTTTTCAACTGCTTTTTCAAGAATTGATACATTTTTATTTAATGAAGCTGTTAATTTTGAAACTTCAGTTAATAATTCAGTTTGAACTGATATATCTGCACTTATTCCAGTAGATTTTATAGTGTTTATTGATTCTGCAAGACCTGTAGCAAACTTAATTACAGCAGGTATAATTTGACGTTTTGCCATTTCAAGTGTTGTTAAAGCTTCTATATTTATAATTTTATTGTAGTTTTCAAGCGTAATTTCATAACGAGATTCTGCTTCTATTCTACTTAAAACTCCATGTTTTTCTAGTACAGCTTGATTCTTTTCAGAAATCATAGCTTTCGCAGATTCTACAGTAGATTTAATATTTGGAAGTCCTCTTCTTTCAGCTTCAACAATCCATTCATCTGAATATCCATTGCCATTAAATATTACTCTCTTATGAGATTTAACAATATTAGTTAATATTGATTGTATTTCAGTATTTAAATCAGAAGCTTTTTCAAGTTTATCTGCAATTTCAGATAAAGTTTCAGCAACTATTGTATTTAAAACAAAATTACAACCAGCAATTGACGCTGAAGATGGAACCATTCTAAACTCAAACTTATTTCCTGTGAATGCAAATGGAGAAGTTCTGTTTCTGTCAGTTGCATCCTTTGGAAGTGGAGGTAATGTATTTACTCCTATAGTTAAATCACTTGAAGATATAGAGCTTGTAGCTGGGCCCTTCTCAATTTGCTCTAATACGTCTTCCAGTTGATCGCCTAAGAATATTGATATTATTGCTGGAGGAGCTTCATTAGCACCTAAACGATGGTCATTTCCAGCATTAGCAGCTGATACTCTAAGTAAATCTGGATATTCATCAACAGCTTTTATTACAGCACAAAGGAATAAAAGGAATTGTTTATTTTCATGTGGAGATTTACCTGGTTCAAGAAGATTTTCTCCATCACTAGTAGCCATTGACCAGTTATTATGCTTACCTGATCCATTTATACCAGCAAATGGTTTCTCATGAAGTAAACAATATAAACCGTGTCTTAAAGCAACTTTTTTCATTGTTTCCATTGTAAGTTGATTGTGGTCAGTTGATATATTCGTTGTACTAAATATTGGAGCCAATTCATGTTGAGCAGGAGCAACTTCGTTATGCTTAGTTTTAGATAAAATTCCAAGCTTCCAAAGTTCTTCATCTAATTCTTTCATGAATTCAGAGCTTCTTTTGGTTAATGTTCCGAAGTAATGATCTTCAAGTTCTTGGCCCTTTGAAGGTTTTGCTCCGAATAATGTTCTTCCTGTAAGTATAAGGTCTTTACGAGCATCATACATTTTTTTATCAATTAAGAAGTATTCTTGTTCTGGTCCTACAGTTGTTATAACTTTTTGTGTAGTAGTGTTTCCTAGTGCTCTCAAAACACGCATAGCTTGTTTATTTAAAGCTTCCATTGAACGCAATAGAGGAGTCTTCTTATCTAAAGCTTCTCCATTATATGAACAGAATGCAGTAGGTATGCATAATGAATCATCTTTTATAAATGCTGGTGAAGTACAATCCCATGCAGTATATCCTCTAGCTTCAAAAGTAGCTCTAAGGCCTCCTGAAGGAAAAGAAGATGCATCAGGTTCACCTTTGATTAATTCTTTACCTGAAAATTCTAATAATACGCTTCCGTCTGAAGTTGGGCTTATAAAAGAATCATGCTTTTCAGCAGTAATACCAGTCATTGGTTGGAACCAGTGAGTAAAGTGAGTAGCGCCCTTTTCAACAGCCCAATCTTTCATTGCAGATGCAACAATATCTGCAACCTCCGGCTGAAGAGACGTACCTTTTTCAATTGTCTTTTTTAAAGCTTTATAAATAGCCTTTGGAAGACGTTGTTTCATTACAGCATCGCTAAATACATTTGAAGCAAAAATTTCGTTTATTTTGTTCATTAATAAAATCTCCTTTCAGATACACAACATTATTTGAATTGTTATTAACTAAATAAAATAATTAGTTATTTAATAAAATTTTTTAGAATATAAATATTAAATTTTCAAAAAAATATAGAATAAAATAATAAATATCTTCATGCAAACACATATTTGAAATAAATATAAATTTAAAAAAATAAAAAACTAGAGAAATATTTTAATATTCTCTAGCTCCATTGCTAAAAACTTCATTTAATTAATAATCTAGACTCAATTATATTATTAGCATATTTATTACTAAAACTACCATAGTTTCAAATATTGCATATGTTGATTATACTATATTGCTAAAGGTTGTTCAATACTAAAATTTGATTTTTTATACTAAAAAATCAATAGAAATTTAAATATTTATAATAAACCTTCTTATGTTTTCCTTTCTTGTAATATCTTTTTTAATTAATCTTTTTTATTATCTATATCCTCATATTCAACATCAATAATCTCTCCATTAGTATAATCATCTGTCGATGCTTCATATTCTTCTACATTATCATACTTATTATTAATATCATTTGGATTATTTTGTTTTTTCTTTCCCTTTATGAAACCCATAATCTTAATAACAATATATGCTATAATTCCAGCTAGTAAAAGCCATGGAAAAATACGTAAAAATATTCTTCCAACTATGAATACTATACAAATTGTCCCGATAATATATATATACTTTTTAATATTTCCATTCATCGCACTCAACCTCTACACTACTTAATTTTGAGACATCTAAAGCAAAATAATTGTCTAAAGGTGCCTTATCTAGTTACAATTATACCTTAAGGTTATAAAATTTACAATGTGCTAAAAATCAATGCCGCTAGGAATTTCCTAGCGGCATTGATTTCATAAATATATATTATTATTTTCTTAAAAATTCATTAACAGCTATTCCAGCTTGCATTCCTTCATATATTGCAGTTACAACTAATGATTGACCACGTCTAGCATCGCCTGTTGCAAATACTTTAGGAACATTAGTTTGGAAATTTGCTTCTCCTGCTTTTATATTGGTTCTTGCATCTAGCTCTACTCCAAAAGCATCTTTAATATAGCTTTGTGAGCCTGTGAATCCCATTGCAATTAATACAAGTTCAGCTTTCCAATTTTTTTCTGATCCTTTAACTGGTACTGGTGAAAATCTTCCACTTTCATCCTTTTTCCATTCAACTTTTACAGTATCAACACTTTCAAGATTTCCATCCTTGTCTTTATGAAGAGCTGTAACTGTTGTTAAATATTCTCTTGGATCCCTGCCATATAGCTCTATAAATTCCTCTTGTCCATAATCCACCTTAAGAATCTTAGGCCACTCTGGCCATGGATTGTTTTCGCTTCTTTCTTTAGGTGGTTGCCCCATTATTTCAAATTGAACTAATGACTTGCACTTATGTCTAAGTGACGTTCCAACACAATCGGTCCCTGTATCTCCCCCACCAATCACAATTACATTTTTATCTTTTGCAGAAATATAATTGTTATCTGTATGATTTGAATCCAAGAGGCTTTTAGTATTAGCTTTTAAGAAATCTACCGCAAAATGAACGCCTTTAACTTCTGATCTTCCTTCTGCCTTAAGATCTCTAGGCTCAGATGCACCTGTCGCAAGAACCACTGCATCATATTCATCTAATATTTGCTTTGCATCATAATTATCACCAACATTTGCATTAGTTACAAATCTAACCCCTTCTTCTGCCATAAGATTTATTCGTCTTAATATAACTTCTTTATCAAGCTTCATGTTAGGGATCCCATACATTAATAATCCACCCGGTCTGTCGCTTCTTTCAAATATAGTAACTTTATGTCCACATTTGTTTAATGTATCGCCAGTTGCAAGTCCTGCTGGACCTGAACCTATTACTGCAATTTTTTTCCCAGTTCTCTTAAGTGGAGGATTTGCTTTAACTGTTCCATTTTCAAAAGCAAGATCAATTATAGCTCTTTCATTTTCTTTGATAGTAATTGAAGGGCCATTTAATCCAGCTGTACAGCCAGCTTCACATGGAGCTGGACATACTCTTCCCGTAAATTCAGGGAATGGATTGGTTTTATTTAATCTTTCATAAGCTAATTCCCATTTACCTCTATAAATCAAATCATTCCATTCAGGAATTAGGTTGTGAAGTGGACATCCTGATACCATACCTGAAAACAATACTCCAGATTGACAAAATGGAATACCACAGTCCATACATCTTGCTCCTTGAATGCATTGTTTTTCTAAAGAAAGTCCTTTATGAAATTCTTTATAGTCTTTTAGTCTTTCTTTAGGTTCTATATTTTTGCCTTCTTCTCTATCGTAATCTAAAAACCCAGTTGGTTTACCCATATCACTTTGCCCCCTATCTTCCTTTAATTTCTTGGAAAGTTTTGATTAACGCTTCATCTTCATCACACCCAAGATTTTTGTACTTTTCAACAGTTTTTAATATTTTCTTATAATCTTTTGGAATTACTTTATGAAATCTAGATTTCTCTGTTTCAAAGTTGTATAATATTTTATTTCCTTTAGGAGAGCCTGTAACTTTTACATGTTCTTCAATTAAGTTCTTTAATTCTTCTTCATCATCTAATCCTAGCTCTTCCAATAAAATCATTTCTTCATTTATGTTTATTCTAAAATTATCACTTTCTTCATAAAGATAAGCAATTCCACCACTCATGCCAGCAGCAAAATTTATTCCAGTTTTCCCCAGGATAACAACTTTCCCACCTGTCATATATTCGCATCCATGAGCACCTACACCTTCAACAACAGCAGTTGCACCTGAATTTCTTACAGCAAATCTTTCTCCTGCAATACCATTTATAAATACTTCACCTGAAGTTGCACCATACAGAGCAACATTTCCAACTATAATGTTTTCTTCAGCAATAAATGTTGCTTTCTTTGGTGGATATACTATAAGCTTACCACCTGATAATCCCTTACCAAAATAGTCATTAGCATCCCCTTCAATTTCAAAAGTTAAGCCATTTGGAATGAACGATCCAAAGCTTTGACCCCCAGACCCAATACATTTAATAGATATAGTATCTTCTGGCAAACCTTTTGCTCCATGTACCTTAGTTATTTCAGAACCTAATATAGTTCCAAGTGTTCTATCAGTATTAGTTATTTCCACTTCTAAACTTGTCTTTTCGCCATTATTTATAGCGTCTTTGAATTTATTTAAGAACAATTTTGTATCCATTACCTTATCTAATTTAAAATCATACTTCTTAGTTTCATCAAATTTAACTACTTTACCTTTGTACTTATCAGGAGTATAAAGTATAGAACTTAAGTCAACGCTCTTTGCTTTCCAGCCATGAGCAGTTTCTTTTTGTTTAAGTCTATCTACTCTACCAATCATTTCATCAATCTTTCTAAAACCAAGTTTTGCCATGATTTCACGAAGTTCTTGTGCTATAAAGTACATAAAGTTAACAACATATTCTGGTTTTCCTTTAAATCTCTTTCTAAGTTCTTCATTTTGAGTTGCAATTCCTACAGGGCAAGTATCTAAATTACAAACCCTCATCATAACGCAACCAAGCGATACGAGCGGTGCAGTTGCAAAGCCAAATTCCTCTGCTCCAAGAAGTGCTGCAATAGCGACATCTCGACCACTCATAAGCTTACCATCAACTTCAACTCTAACTCTTTCTCTCAAATCATTAAGAAGTAATGTCTGATGAGCTTCTGCAAGTCCAAGCTCCCAAGGAAGTCCTGCATTCTTAATTGAATTTTTAGGTGATGCACCAGTTCCTCCATCATATCCTGAGATTAATATTACTTCTGCTCCACCTTTAGCAACACCAGCTGCAACAGTACCAACTCCACATTCTGAAACTAACTTAACAGATATTCTAGCACCAGTATTTACATTTTTCAAATCATAAATTAATTGTGCTAAATCCTCTATTGAATAAATATCATGATGTGGTGGTGGTGATATAAGTCCAACACCTGTAGTTGAATGTCTAGTTTTAGCAACCCATGGATAAACCTTAGTAGCTGGCAATTGACCACCTTCACCTGGTTTTGCTCCTTGTGCTAATTTTATTTGAAGTTCATCTGCATTTACTAAATACTCTGAAGTTACTCCAAATCTACCAGACGCTACTTGCTTGATTGAAGATCTTCTTGAATCTCCATTTTTATCTAGAGTCCATCTATCTGAATCTTCTCCACCTTCACCCGTATTAGATTTACCGCCAATTCTATTCATTGCAATAGCAAGTGCTTCATGAGCTTCTTTAGAAATTGATCCATAAGACATAGCTCCTGTTTTAAATCTCTTAACTATATCTGTTACCGGCTCAACTTCATCTAATGGAATTTCTTTAAAATTATAATTAAACTCTAACAATCCTCTTAAAGTTATTTCGGCCTTTTCATCATCTATTAAAGACGTACATTCTTTAAATAATTCATAATTTCCTGTTCTTGTTGCTTCTTGAAGTTTATGAATAGTCAAAGGATTATATAAATGCCTTTCTTGATCTTTATTACCAGATCTAAGTTTTTCGTATCCTGGTGAATCTAATGTAAAGTCAGCAGAATAAGTTTTATCTCTAAATCCATTTTCATGATTTATTTCTACTTCTTTTTGAATCTCTCTTAATCCTATTCCATCAATCCTACTTATAGTATTTGTGAAGTATCTATCGATAACTTCTTTTCCTATACCTATAGCCTCAAATATTTGAGCACCTTGATACGATTGTATTGTTGAAATACCCATTTTAGAGAGTATTTTAATTATTCCTTTAAGAACTGCTTTATTGTAGTTATAAACTGCTTTATGATAATCTATTTCAAGTAATCCATCTTCAATTAATCCTCTTAAAGTCTCATAAGCCATATATGGATTCACAGCTGATGCACCAAATCCAATTAAAGTAGCAAAATGATGAATTTCTCTTGGCTCGCCACTTTCTAATATAATTCCAACCGATGTTCTTGTTCCCTTTTTGACCAAATATTGATGAAGTGCTGATACTGCAAGCAATGATGGAATTGGAGCTTTAGCTTCACATACATTCCTATCAGATAATATAAATATAGTAAATCCTTTTTCATATGCATCTTGTGCTTTTTCAAACATCTTATCTAATGCAGTTTCTAAAGAACCACCTTTATCAAATACAATATCTATAACTTTTGATCTTAAATTCCCATCATTAAGTGCCTTTATTTTAGCTAGTTCTTCATTATTTATTATTGGTGAATCAAGTTTAATCAATTCACAATTTATAGGTTTATCCTCTAGCAGATTTCCTTGTGGTCCTATGTAAACATTAGAAGCTGTAACGATTTCCTCTCTAATAGCATCTATTGGAGGGTTAGTTACTTGAGCAAATAATTGTTTAAAATAATTAAATAAAGGTTGAGATTCATTAGATAATACAGCGAGTGGAATATCGATTCCCATTGCTGCAAGTGGCTCTGCTCCAGTTTGAGCCATTGGTGTCATAGTTGTCTTTACTTCTTCATAAGTATATCCAAAAGTTTTTTCTAATCTCTTTCTGGTTTCCTTATCATATTCAATTTTAAAGGTCTTGCCATCTTTCATTTTATCCAAAGTAACTAAATTTTCCTCTAACCATTCTCCATAAGAATTTTCAGTTGCATATGCATGCTTTAATTCTTCATCATCTATTACTTCTTTTTTAACTGTGTCTACAAGTAGCATCCTACCTGGCTTTAATCTATCTTTCTTTTCAATCATTTCAGGTGGTACATCTAAAGCACCAACCTCTGATGAAAGAATTAATCTTCTATCTTTAGTTATATAATATCTTGATGGTCTTAAACCATTTCTATCTAAAACTGCACCAACTTTATCACCATCTGTAAATACGATAGATGCTGGACCATCCCATGGTTCCATTAGTGTAGCATTATATTCATAAAAAGCTTTCTTTTCTTTACTCATAGTTTTACTCTTATACCATGGTTCTGGAATTGTCATCATAACTGCTCTAGTTAAATCCATACCATTCATATATAAGAATTCTAGATTATTGTCTAAAATTGCAGAGTCTGATCCTTCTTTGTTTATAATCGGCAATACTCTATTTAGATCTTTTCCAAGTACTCTAGATTTTACATTTGTTTCTCTAGAATAAACATTATTTACATTTCCACGAAGTGTGTTTATTTCACCATTATGAATTATAAATCTGTTTGGGTGAGCTCTTTCCCAGCTTGGAAATGTATTTGTACTATATCTTGAATGAACTAGTGCCAAGCATGTTTCAACTCTTTCATCTTCTAAGTCCTTATAAAACTCTCGTAATTGTGTAGATAAAAGCATTCCTTTATAAACGATTGTCTTTGATGAAAAAGATGCTATATAAAAAGTTTCATTCAAAAATTTACTTATCCATCCCGCTCTTTTTTCTATGTTTCTTCTAACAATGTATAATTTTCTTTCGAATTCTTTTCCTTTTTTTATACCATTAGGTCTCTTTACAAAAGCTTGCATTATTGAAGGCATTGCCTCTAAAGATGCTTTTCCAAGTATTGAAGGATTTGTTCGAACTTTTCTCCATCCGATAAGTTCAAGATTGTCATCTTTTGATATATCCTCAAAAAGGCTCATAGCTTCGTTTCTCGCCTTTTCTTCCTGTGGTAGGAATACCATAGCAACAGCATAGTCTCCTTCATTTCCAAGTGTTATTCCCTTTGAACTTAATTCTTCTTTAAAAAACTTATGAGGTATATTAAATAAGATACCTGCTCCATCTCCTGTATTTTCATCAGCACCTGTACCGCCTCTATGTTTTAATTTCTCTAATATAGTCAAACAGTCTGATAAAATCTTATGAGATTTTTCACCATCAATATTTACTATAGTGCCAATTCCACAAGCATCATGTTCAAAACATGGGTCATATAGTCCCTGTGCATTCGGATTATTGTTTTCCATTATAAATTCCCCCCTCAAAATAATATATTTATTGATAGCAAATACGAGTAAAATATCATTATTTTTCGATATAATTACTCGCATATCTACTATATTTCTAATTTATTCTGTTTCACTCAATATTAAACTAGCAATATCTTTCATTCTTTTCCCAGAATCCATGCTTATCTTCTGCATATATCTAAATGCTTCATTCTCTGTAATTCCTGAAGTTGACATAAGTTTACCTTTAGCTTTTTCAATAAGCTTTCTATCTTCTAGCGTATGTTCTAGCTTTTCAACCTGTTCTCTTAACTTTTTAATTCTTTTTTTACTTTGAAATATTAAATCAATAGCATTGGTTAAGAGTACAGTAGAAATTTTAGTACCAATACAATATATATCAGTATCTTCTTCAATAAATGACCTATAAGGTTCATTTACAATAGCCAAAAAACTAGTTGTATCCACTAATGTTTCATAGACATCTAACAAACTCATATCTTTGAATTTGTATCCAACTAAGACCAAGTCTGGGGAATATTGCATAACTGATCTGATTAATTCATTTCCTGAGGTACAAAGAGCCATGACATCATAGCCTTCTTGCACTAGTAAATTCTTTAATTTTTGCCCCGTCTCAATATTGCTTAAAGCTATAATAAGTTTTCCCTTTTGCGTCATTGCAATCCCCGCCTTAAATAATAGTAATTGGCATAACTATTTTAATATTTGTTAAGATAGTTAGTTATTTCCCAGTCATGTACATCAATTCTATAACTATCCCATTCAGCTGCTTTTGCTTCAACATAGTTATTAAATATATGCTCTCCTAAAGCTTTCTTAGCTAATTTACTTTCTTTCATTAAATTAACAGCTTCGTATAAATTGTTTGGTAAGTTATCGATTCCTTGAGCTTTTCTTTCTTCATCAGTCATCTTGAAGATATTAACTTCTACTTGAGCTGGTGGTTGTAAGTTTTCTTTAATACCTTCTAATCCTGCTTCTAATAGACAAGCTAATACTAAGTATGGATTAGCACTTGGATCTGGGCATCTTAATTCGACTCTAGTTCCCGCTCCTCTAGATGCAGGTACTCTTATTAATGGAGTTCTATTTTTACAAGACCAAGCTAAGTAAACTGGTGCTTCGTATCCTGGCACTAATCTCTTATATGAGTTAACTAATGGATTAGTTACAGCTGCAACTCCTTGAATATTCTTTAATAATCCAGCAATGAAGTTATAAGCTATTGGACTTAATCCATTTGGATCTTTGTCATCAGCAAATGCATTCTTTCCATCTTTACATAATGACATATTAACGTGCATTCCTGAACCATTGATACCAAATAGTGGCTTTGGCATAAATGATGCATATAATCCATGTCTTTGCGCAATAGATTTAACAACTAATTTAAATGTCATAATTCTATCTGCTGTAGTTAAAGCATCACCATACTTAAAGTCAATTTCGTTTTGGCCTTCAGCAACTTCATGATGAGACGCTTCAATTTCAAATCCCATTTCTTCTAAAGCTAAAGTCATATCACGTCTAGCATTTTCTCCTAAATCTGTAGGTGCTAAATCGAAATATCCAGCTTTATCTTGAGTTTTAGTTGTTGCATTACCATTTTCATCAGTTTCAAATAAGAAAAATTCACATTCTGGTCCAACATTCATAGTGTATCCAAGTTCAGCAGCTTCATCTAAAACTTTTTTTAGCACATGTCTTGGATCTCCTTCAAATGCTGTTCCGTTTGGTCTATAAACATCACAAATTAATCTTGCAACTTTACCTTGTTGTGGTCTCCATGGGAATATTACAAAACTATCTAAGACTGGTCTTAAGTTCATGTCTGATTCTTCAATTCTAACAAACCCCTCAATAGATGATCCGTCGAACATGCACTCATTATTTAGTGCCTTATCTAATTGTTTGTCTGTAATTGCTACATTCTTTAATGCTCCAAAGATATCAGTAAATTGAAGTCTTATAAATTTAACTCCATTTTCCTTTACCAAATTGACGATATCTTCCTTTGTGTATTTTGACATTTTACAATTCCCCCTTTTAGTTTTAAAAAAAGGCGCACAATAGAGAGGTATAACCATCTATTGAACGCCTTTGCTCAATTCATATAATAATTAAATTATATACTAATATATTCAACAAAACAAGTTATCTTTTAAAAAAATAACTATTTTTGATGGCAAAACTTTAATTTCAAAAGAAATTAATACTATATTCATTATATTTTAAAGTTTATACTATTAGATCTCAAATATTTTTGATTTAAGTTAAATATTTTCAAATAAACTCCATAAGAAAATTATTTTATAAAAAAAACGAACTCATTAAGACGTATTTCTCTCATGACCCCGTTGCCAAAGTATATCTGAATTTATATATTCATTATACAAATCAATCTATACCCTGTCAATGATCGATAGGGAGTTTCCATTAAGAAATGTTAAATTTTTTTCATTTTTTTCATACATATGATTTAAAAATTATTTATTTCATGCTATTAAATCTAGTATATGACTTTTTTAAAATTTAATGCTTTATTTTTTCATTCAAATGCCTTCTAGAAATCAAATTCTCCTTATTACAATAATATATATATATTGTTAATTATCACATATCATTAATAATTCTCTTGAACATTTTTATATAACTTGCTACAATCTTATATGTAAAATACATACGGCACATTCAAAAATATATGGGGGCTATAATTATGAATACAATTGTAACAAAATTTGGCGGAAGCTCACTTGCAGATGCCAATCAGTTTAAAAAGGTTAAAGACATAATCCTTTCTAACGATGAGAGAAGATACGTAGTACCTTCAGCACCTGGAAAAAGGAATCCTAAAGATTCAAAAGTAACTGATTTATTATATCTTTGTCATGCTCACGTTTCTACTGGAATATCTTTTGATGATGTCTTTAATCATATAAAGGACAGATATTGTGATATTGTTAAAGATTTAAACTTAGATTTCAACATTGGGGAACATTTAGATTTAATAAAAAAAGATCTCGAAGAAGGCGCTTCAAGCGATTATGCCGCAAGTAGAGGTGAATACCTAAATGGCTTAATACTTTCTAGCTACTTAGGTTTTGAATTTATTGATGCTAAAGATATTATGATTTTTAATGCTGATAGATCTTTAGACTCAAAAGCAACAAGTTCAGCACTCTATTACAAATTATCTAAAACTCCAAAAGCTGTAATCCCTGGATTTTATGGAGCAGATAAGGATGGAAATATAATTACATTTTCAAGAGGTGGCTCAGATATTACAGGAGCTTTAGTTGCTGCAAGCATAAGTGCAAATCTTTATGAAAATTGGACAGATGTTTCTGGATTTTTAATGGCAGATCCTAGGATAATTAAGAATCCAAAACAAATAAGTAAAATAACTTATTCAGAACTTAGAGAACTTTCTTACATGGGTGCATCAGTACTACATGAAGATGCAATATTTCCAGTAAGAGAGATCGGTATTCCAATAAATATCAAAAATACAAATAGACCCGAAGATGAAGGTACCTTTATCGTAAGAGATACAGATGGTTCTATGAAACCAACTACAGTAACCGGTATTGCTGGCAAAAAAGATTTTACAGTTATTTCAATTGCTAAAGCATCAATGAATTCAGAGCTTGGATTCTGCCGGAAGCTGTTATCTATTCTTGAACAACACAATATTTCGTTTGAAAATATGCCTTCAGGAATAGATACTGTATGTCTCGTAATTTCAGATTCTCAATTAAAAAACAAGAAAGATTCTATATTAGATGATATAAAAAGGACTTGTAATCCCGACAGCATAGAAGTTCATCCAAACATGGCTATGGTCGCAACTGTTGGACGTGGAATGGCTAAGCAAAGAGGAACTGCCGCTAAAATATTTGAAGCCCTTTCAAATGCTGAAATCAACATAAGAATGATTGATCAAGGTTCTAGTGAAATGAATATATTAGTTGGTATTGAAAATGACAATTTTGAAAAAGGAATTACTGCAATATATAATGCTTTTAACTAAAGTGAACACTATATTTATGTGGTAACCTACCGAAAGGGAGAGTACTCTGTTGTTTCGGTTACTAAGAGTACTCTCCCTTTCTAGTATGGATATAATCATAAGTATAGTGAAAGGCAAATATATATACCAATAGTATAAAACTTGTTGTTTATAATTCTTTTATTAATTAATTTTGCTAAACTTCTTTTTAACAAAATACTCTTCTGTAAGCAAATCATCTCTAACAGAATTAGTGAATATTATATGGTTCTTGTAGCTTTCTTCTTTATATCTTCGTTTCCAAAAAGTATCTATATTATATTATAGTATTATAATACTATACTACCTCATCACATTTTTTCATTTTGCTCTTTAAAAACTCAATAACAACAGGCAAAATTGAAATTACTATTATAGCTATAATTACAACTTCAAAATTTTCTTTAACTACTGGAATATTTCCGAAGAAATATCCTAAAGCTGAAACTGCTAATACCCAAAGAATTCCGCCTACTGCATTGAATGAAATAAATGTTTTATAATGCATTTTACCTATTCCAGCTACAAATGGTGCTAATGTACGGACTATCGGAATAAATCTTGCAAATATTATTGTTTTACCACCATGCTTTTCATAAAATTTATTAGTTTTATCAAGATGTTCTTGTTTTATAAGTTTCCCTCCACTAATTTTAATTAGCTTATTTCCAAAAACTCTACCTATTTCATAGTTAGCTGTATCTCCTAAAATTGCAGCAACCATTAAAATCCCTGCCAACACATATATATTAAGCATTCCCATAGCTGCAAATGCTGCGGCTGCAAATATTAGTGAATCCCCTGGTAAAAATGGTGTTACTACTAATCCTGTTTCTAAAAATATTATAACAAATAATATTAAATATGTTTCAAATCCATAATTATTTATTACAGCACCTAAGTACTTATCAAGGTGTAAAAATATATCTATTAAATAAGTAAATGTATTCATAATTTTTCCTCCCATATGTTAATGTATATTCATAAATATAATATTCATTTATTTTATCTCATATGGCTATTATACATTATTAATTGACAAATTAAAATTAAGTTTTTATTAATAATACTGCCTATTATTATTAATTAAACCTATACTATTTCTATACTATTCTTATCTTCATACATTTTTTTATCTGCAAAATTTAAAAGTTCTTCAAAAGTTTCTCCATCTTTTTTATATCTAGAATACCCTATGCTTACCTGCGTATTTTGTTTATAAAAAATATTTGAAACATGATTTTTTATAAAATATTTGATATCTTCTATTTCTTCTTCATTTATATTTTCTAGAAAAGCAACAAATTCGTCGCCTCCAGTTCTTCCTATAAATCCATTTTTACCTATCTCATCCTTTATGATTCTGGCTGTTCTAATGATATATTGATCACCTTTTAGATGTCCAAAATTATCATTAATTATCTTAGTCTTATCCAAATCAAAAACCATAACATAAAAAGATTTCTGCATCTCAATTTTCTTTTTGAAGACTTTTTCAAACCCCATTCTATTATATACACCTGTCATTGGATCATTATGTGCAGATTCATTAAGAGCAATCATAATTTTTGCCATATAATTGCTCCACAGTATTATAGCTATAACAAATATAACTGCTCCCACTGTAAAACATACCGAAATCACAATGTTCGATTTCATATGTATTAAACTTGATATCACATCAAAAAATGTACCTGCTAAAATTAATCCTAACCCACCAATCATTAAAACAGATAAAAATCTTTTATGCTCAAATTTATTTAAAACCTTGACATTAATCCATACCAGATAAATAAAAAGTGCTAATACAAATAAAAACACTACTAATTTTCTCAACTCAATCACAAAAAGCTCTCCCCTTTTTTATCACACCATATATTGTTTATTATACCACAAAATTCTATAATTCAAGTGACTTTTTAATTACTAAATATCATATAAACTATTTACTTTAAACAAAAAAACTCCACTAAATCAATATGTTCAATACTTAGTGGAGTTTTTGTATATAGTAATTTTTTACAAAACATTGACCACTTTGTGATAGATTTATTCCCGAACTTGATATTAAAATAGTTCAGGTAATTTATCAGTAATCTTAATTTTGACATCTTTATGACCATCTGGTACAAATAAACTATTTATATATCCATCCTTATCAGATGTTTGTGACAATTTTCCACTATATAGTATTAATATTTTCGCATTTGCATCTGAAACTGCTGTTTCATTATATATATATGTTGCCTTAATATTATCAGAAGATTGTTTCAGCATTGTTCCTATTTGACTTAAGTTTCCATTCTCATCATATTGAAAAACTCTAATACCACCATTATCTATCTCCACTTCATTTGCAACTTCTAATCTAACACCGGTATCATTATTTATTGATCCAAGCATAGTTGCTCCAAAATTTACATTTAATCCTTTTACTAAATTAAACTCTTGCTCATCTTTATCTGTAATACTTGGCTTCTTGTCTATTATGCCTTCGTATAATCCATGTTTTAAAATTTCTATTGGCGATCCCAGAATGATAGGATAAGAATTTATATTAACGCTTGTCAACTTATTTACCACATTAGTATATGAAACAATTCCTGGTCCAAATTCTAGATCCTTTATATCAGTATTAGGTTTAATTTTTATTGTAAATGATTTATCAAGAATTGTATCAGCAACATACACACCATTCACAAGGTTATATGTTACATCGAACTCAGGTGTTTCAACATCATAGCCTGTATCAGAACATGAATTAAAACCAGAAATACTATCAAACTTTCCTTGGAGCTTAAACTTAAGCTTTGTTTTAAATGTATATGATGGAATTTGTATCTGAACAGTTCCATTTTTTATTTTATCTGAAACTAACGGCAATACCCAGTTATTAATTTCATTTGACGTATTCATTTTATTCATACTATCCTCTTTTGTAAAAAATTCATTTGGATTGCTTTGATTTGTAACCCCACTATAATTTATATTTATATAATAATTATTGTCTTCTTTTTGCAATATATTATCTCCGTTATCTTGTTTCCCTATTAAATTATAGTGCAAAGCTTTTATATTATTATTGGGTTCAGTAGCTCCAGCTATAATTTGATTATTTACCTTTGTAGGAGGAGTAATATATCCTAAATTCACAGTAATTACTTTGAATTTACTATTCTCTATATCAGTTAATTGATCATCTGTATATTGTACATTATCTGATGCTATGAGAATAATGTACTTCGAACTATTTGAACGTCCGCTAGCTGAAAATATAGTTTTAGCTTGTGTCATAGCAGTTCCAATATCTCTAATTGATTCAGTAGAACACGAAATTGTCTTTATTGCTGAATCTAAAGTAGCCACATTATCAGTTAATCCATTAGGAATATAATTATTTTTAGTAGTTTTATCGAATGTCACCATTCCATATTTTGCATTTTTAATTTCAGTATTATTTGTTATCTTTCCAAATATTCCATTTTTCACACTATCTATTTTATCACTCATACCCTTAGATGTATCTACTACAAAAATTACGTCTTTAGGTCCTGCTACATCAAAAATAGAACTATTAAACTCAAAACTTTCTGGCTTAACTTCACATCTAAGCGTTATTGCTTGTGATTGTATTGATGGATTTGGACTTTGACTAACTATATTAGCATTTATGATAGGAAGTCCAGTATCTGTTACTGTAACTCCTACTTTGGGCATATCGGTGCTTGATGATTTTCCATTCCAAGGAACAGTAAGCTTAGATCCTTTAAGAATATTATCATAAGTCCCTTGTACAGTTCCCTTAATTGTAAACGTAAATGGTATTTCAGCTGCCTCATATACTATTTTCCCATCAGTTCTTTTTTGCAATGTATAGTTTATATTACCTATGTCTACCACTTTACCACCAGCATTCAAATTAAAGTTCGAATCAAGATTTAAATTTATTTTCATATCAGATAATGTATATTTTTCTATTATCTTATCAGCTATTTTATTAAATACTCCATCTATAGCTCCACCATCTGTAGCAAAGAAGGTTCCATCCATACCAGTTGTTCCACCCATAGATTTATGAATATCTTGCATAATGCTATTACTACCATCAGTAGTATTCAAACCATATCCGATTGAAAATACATTAGGATTTTTATTTTTTATTATACTTCCTATTGTAGTTGCATATGTTTTTGATTTCCCATCTGGATCACTAGAACCATTTCCAGCGTAACTAGGATTGCTATTATCTACAGTTGTATAATTAGTATACTTATCATTATTATTCTTTTTGTTTTCATTCACTGAATAGAAAGTAGGTAATCCATCTGACATAAAGACAATTGATTTATTAGCCGTTGCATCTCCATTTTCTAACACACATTCAGCTTTTCTTAAACCTTCTCCTGTATTAGTTCCTCCTAATGCTTCTAGACAATCTATTGTATCAGTCAATTTCTTACTATTATTTTTAGTATCTATAAATCCTTCTGACTCAGATTTATAATCTGGTATTTTATATCCTTGTCCATTTAAATTTTTAGTTGGTGATTTTTGAGAATAAGTCCAATCTATATTTCTGCCCCACCAATCAGTTGTCCAATAATGGTATAATGAAGGATTTATTGTTGCTTCATCTGAATAAGCTACTATTGCTATTTCTACGTTAGGTACATCCTTCATCTTCTTAACAAAGTTATTAGCAGCAGTTTTTAACTTTGTTATTTTATCCCCTACCATACTCCCTGATACATCTAACACAAGTATGATTTGTTTCTTCTGTGTAGTAGTTTCAAAAGGCTGGGGTTTTATTATTCCACTAACAGTAATATCTTCTCCTACTTTAGCTGGATTTGGAGTAATAGGATTCATTTGTACTGTAAATGTCGGTTCACTTGCTATTGGATTATCAGTTGCGTTTACATTCGTTGAATGAACATTTATCAATGCAATTAATAATATGAAACATATTAACAAACTTATTTTCTTTAAAAGAATTCTCTTATCTTTTATTTTCCTCAAATTTCATCCTCCTCCTTTCCACACTTATTTCTTATTCCTAAAATTAACCTTAACATTAATAGGATAATTAACTTTTTTGAGGCTTAATTCAATATTAAATTCAGCTGAATTATCAGAGTATATTGGTTCAAATTTTATCGTATTCTTTGAAATAAGTTGTTTATTTTCAAATTTTATTTCATTTTTATCATTTATACTATATTCAATTATATAAAGCTCGTTTCCATTTCTCTCAAATTTAAAATATCTATCTTCGCCATCTTTGTTATAGGACTTTATTACATCTCCCAAGGTTGGTATATTCTCTATTCCACTTCCTTGCATCCCAATATCACTTATCTTTTCTTGAATTACTTGTCCTTCAATTTGTAAAGTGGATTTAACGTCTGAATCTGAAAATACTCTATTACCAGTTATAAATACAAAACTTGCAATTCCTAATATAATTACTGTTAATGCTAATGTAATTATCATCTCTATCAACGTAAATCCTGTTTTTTTCCTTTTCATTATTAAATCCACCTCCTTATTTAAGGATTTTCCATAACTTACTTTCTAAAAAGTTCTTTAAATCATAGTTAGCTTTATCTGTACTTAATAGATCATCTGCATTCTGATTATCAGTGGTATCCACTATTGTACTCTCTCCAAATACATTTTCAAAAAGATCAATATTTTGTGCTTGAACTCTTTCTATTACTTCCTTATCATAATTTATTTTTGCATTTCCAATGACAGTTAAATTCCCTTTAGCAATAATAGCCCCCTTAAAAGTAATACCTCCATCAATAATTACATTTCCATTAGTCGCAATTACTGCATTTATATTGTCACTATCATTATTTATAATTCTAATATTGCTGATTTCGCTTCCATCTAAATTTTTGTATACTGTAGTCTTACTATCTTTACTTTTTAAAACTAATGTAATATTTTCATCATAATTAAATATAGCTTTTTCTCCATCACTACTAATCGGATCACCCAAATCATCTAATTTATACTTATCACCAATGGTTTCTTCTGAAAGAGTCATTAATGAATCAAAACTAGTTTCATTTGGATTACTATAATCTACTATATGATCAGTCTTTTGACCAAATTTATAAACCTTACTTGCAAAATCTAGTCTCGCTTTATATACAGCTCCATTTGGGCCTTGCTCTAATGTTTGTGAATAATTAGGTGGATTTATTATTTGTTGTGTATTGTCAACTATAGCACCAACAGAATGTATATTTTCCTTATTAATAGGCCACTGAATTCCCCCAGTATTTGCATTCTTACCATTCCAATATTTCGCAAAATGTTTAGCTTTATTAAATACATTTGGCTCATCTAATAATTGTAAAGGATCATAATAATCAAATTTTTCAGCATCATCTAAAGGAATAGAATAAGCTATATAATTTCTATTAACCGCCCCTGACTCTCCTGTTTGGTATCCATTGTTGGCAATACTTTCTTTAGTGTCAATATGGGCAGTTCCCATAATATAAGCAGAATGAGTAATAGTAATACTTTTAGGAGTATCAGTATCAGTATAAGGTTCAGTACTATTAACAATTATGCTACTAGATGTTTTTACTTTATTGTCTGGAACCAGATCAATTTTATTGGATGGATTTCCCAAATCCTCATAAGAAATATTTTTATCATTAATCCCATAAAAATCTTTTATATTTATAGATGAACTCTTATCAGCTTTAAATGCTAAGTCATTATCTAATATTACTTGTCCTTTCTTATCTGCTTCACTTTTTACATTTAATGTTGACCCTCTTGCTGATTCATCAAGTCCTTTGTTTATATAATCATAATGTTGTCCACCCATATATACATTTCTTCCATATAAATTTCCACCAATAGTTGCATCTACATTGTCTCTAATATTAAAAGTATTTCTAGTAATAACATCACCAAGAAAGTTAACCTTTTCACTATTAGACAATGTTATTCCTCCATGATATTTCTCAAAAGTTCTATTATCTGGAGTTACGGTGGAAGAATTTCCACTTTTGATAGTTGTTGGATCTGTTCCTTCAACAAATATATTATCATTAACAGTTAATTCAGTTGCATTATTAACATTCATATCTCCACCAATTGTTAATGCCCTATTATCATTAAGAGCTAAATATTCATGTAAATCTCCAGTAGAATTTTGAAAATATATATCCTTATAATTAGGAACTGACATTATATAATTTGCTTGAAGTTGTCTTAAATTAGGTGGTTTCTCATCTGTTTTCGTTGAGTCATACTCAACTCCGTTAATATACTTTTTAGAGTAAAATTCTGATGTAACAGTTATATTATACTTTTGATCTGGTGAAGATTTAGTTATTTGTTTGATAACCTCAGAATGCTTATCGTTCATCGGCATAGGTTGTTTAGAATCATTCGTAGGAGCAATAACATCTGGCGAAAGTGTAGGTCTTATTTTATCATCTGATGTATCTTTATCCGCATTAGTATCATCAATTGAAAAATTTACAGTTGCTTCTTTAAATTCATTAATATTTATGCTTGGAACACTACTAACATATCTAGTTCTTTTTATTGAGTCTTTAAGTTTATCTAGATCAGGTACAACCTCGTTTTGTCCTACTTCAGATGTTTTTGCTATAAAATTTTTAAAAGCTCTTTGAAACTCTTCATTAATAAGAAGTTCCTGCAATTGTTTATCTTCTTCTATTAGACTTCTTTTTTCAGCTATCCGACTATTGATATTACTTTCATTAACACTATTTTTCTCAGCTTTTAGATCAGTAATAGCAGTATTTAACTCATTAATTTCTGCTACTATAGCTGCATATTTGGGATTATTAGGACCTTTATTACTTCCGTCACTTTTTGTTAGAGCATCCACTTCCCAATATCCATACTTAGTTGCAGCATCAAAAGTTTTTCCGATTATATTATATGCAACATCTAACCCTGAATCTGAACTATACAAATTTTCAACCTTTTTACTTTCTACAACTCTAGCTTTATAATTACTAGCTACCATTGATAAAGTAGCTATTGATACTGTAAATACAAACATAAAAACAATCACTACCATAATTAAACTTGCACCTTGCTTTTTTCTTTTCATAACTTCACCCCCTTATAAATTCACCTAAGAGTTTGCTATAACTCATCAATGCTTCTCTTCTCATTACTATTCTATGTTTTGCTTAGAGTATCCTGTAAATAAATTATCCTTATCTTCCTTTATTTCACCTTTAAGATCTTTCATATAATCCTTTATTTCAACTTTAATATCATATAAAGTTCCCATATTGGCTTCTTGTGTTTCCTCTGCCCTATTATCATATATATTTATTTCACCTTTAAGAGCTTTTACATCTACATTTAAAGTATTATTTTTTATCATGTATATGTTAGGAACATCTGTAGTGCTGTTATTAACATTTATCTCCACAGATTTCACAGCTGAAGTCTTTATTGGTTTATAATTACTAAAATTTATACCTAAACTTACCTTTTCAGAAGTTCTATTTGGCATAGTTTTAGCTGTTCCGAATGGCTCATTTCCTTTAAAGTCCATGATCCTTATAGTTCTGTCACCTTGGGATGTTTTATCTAAATAAATGTACAGTACTATTTTATTGGAATCACTTTCTAAATCTTTTGGTGTATCTTGAGTTTCATCGTTAATATAATCTTTTATTGTATTGTTTGTTTCCTTTTTACTTATATAAATCGTATAATTGCTATTTGATATATTTTTTAATTCATCAACTCCAGCTTGATTATCATTTAATGTTACATCTTCTGCTACATCATTTGAATAAGCCTTTGTATGAGTTAAAGTTATTACTTCAGTATATTTTCTTGATTTTTCCTCAATATCCTTACTATTATAATTTGCATCTAAATATCGTCTATAAACACCAGTACTTCCTAGTTGTTTGTCTAGAGTTATCTCCCCTATACTAAGAGGAGATGCGTCCTTAGGAATTGTAACATTAGTAGATTTTATTTCTTCAAGTACCTTTTTTCCTTCTAAAGCCACCTCTTGCTTGACTTCACCTGCTTTAGTTTGCTTTATAATAATCATGAATCCATCATATACACCAATTGATATTATTGCTATAATCGCCATACTTATTACTACTTCCATAAGACCAAATCCTTCATGTTTTTTTGAAGTACTCTTCATAATCCTCACCTACTTTTGATTAATGCTTATATTACTTCCATCGCCATCAACTAAAACCCTTGGATTAGTAGAATCATCTCCACTTACATTTACCTCTGCCAGTTTATCCGTTTTATTAACTATTTTAAGCTTAATCTCTGAATTATCATTTGAAGTTACTCTAGCTTCACTTAAAATATCCAAAACTATATTTTTAGATACTGGTACAAACTCTGCTCCTAAGCCCTCATAGTTTGCTGGGAAAGTTCCTTTTGAGGTCTTATATTTATAATAATATTTATCTCCGTCTTGAGTTAATATAATTTCAACGTTTTCTGCTGAATTATTATCTGCATAAACATAAGTTGTTCTTAAAGAATCATCTGTTTTCCCCATCATTATTGTTGGCAAATCAGAGTTTATAGATTTAACTGAAGCCATAAAATCACTAGTACCCTTATTTGATTCTGTAACTCCACTAGATGCACCTTTACTAAATGGCACATTCTTACCATAAGTATTATTTAAATCCCACTTTAAATAGCGTTCTAACTCATCATTAATCTTTGGAACTGAATAAATTTCAAGACTCATTGTTCCTTTTAGTGCATCTAAAGTATCTGAACTTATCTTTACTGAATTTACTACAATCTTCTTCTCATTCTTGCCAATTATATTTAAAAATTTATCTATAGCGTCATAATTCCCTTCAAATTTCACTTCACATTTAAGATATTGCACTGTATTTTTTTTCTTATCTTTTGAATCCTTTACGCTATTTGTATTGTTTGTCCCGCTAGTATTATTAGAATCTTTGGTATTAGTTTCGCTCTTTGTAGCATTATTCGCTGTTGTATCATTACTTTGTTGCATTTTTTCAGTATCTTCAGATGTATTGTTATATTGATCAACTATTCCTTGTAATGAACTTTCAGCTAAAGCTTTTTCCTCTTTTTTTGAAATCTCTACACTATCTGAAACTATAGGTGCAAAGGTTATTCCTCCCTTTAATCCACTATCTTTCATTAATGTATCTAATTCTATTATTATTTTTTCTTCACTTATTGTTGGATAAAAAGATAGAGATTGATCATTTATCTTAGCTCTTAATATCTTAACATCACTTTTTTTATCTTCCATTGAATTTATTGTATTCATAGCCGTGGTATATTTCTGTTCAATTACACTTTCTGCCTTGATTTTTTCTTGAAGTTCATTTGTCTGGAATAAATAAATAAATTGATAATATCCGAAGCCTATCATAATACTTCCAAGCACGCATAACATTGTTTTTTCTTTATTACTTATTTTCATATTATCCAACATCCTTTAACACACATTTTATATCAAAGGAGTATTCTCCCTCTACTGCACTTTGAGTATCTATTGAATTCACGTAAACATTTTCCATGATTGGTAGTTTACTTAAATTGTGTTCTAATTCAGCAACTGCTGATCTATCAGTGGATATGCCTTTCATAACTATAGTATTTTCTACTACGTCTAAATTTTTAAATGAAACTCCACTTGGCACTGTTGAACTTATATCCTTTAGCAAAGTATCAGAGACATTATCTCTGTCTTTAACAGAAATTGCGACATCCGTTAATGATGTGTCATATTGTTTTAGTATATCTATTTGCTTAATTATATTTTCTGCTTCTTTTAATTTTATTTGCATTTCTGAAGCTGCTAATTTATCATTATAACTTGTTATACTTTTATTTAATAAAATTATTTTAGTAGTGTTAACACCAAAGCTTATAATTATTAAAAGTCCAATTATTGCCATTGCTCCATATATATATTTTTGTGAATTTATTTTTTCTTTGTTTTTCCCTAGATAGGGTTTAAAAAAATTTACATCTTTCATAATATCGCCTCCTATTAAATTCTTATGACTGAACCTATGGCATTTATAAAGTCATCAATAGGCTTGCCATCGTCATTTGATTTAAAGGCAATTTTAGAAATTCCTTTTATTTTTGTTTTTATTCCAAGCTTTTCTGTCATATATTCTTCCATTCCATTTAGCTTTGAGCTGCCTCCAAAAATAACTATATTATTTACTTCATTGGTTATATTTGCTATATTTCTATTCTTATAAAATTGAATTATTTTTTCGATCTTCTCTATCCATTCATCTACAACTTCTCTAACTTGTATATTCAATGGGTCTAATTCATCTTTTAAATTTATGTTTTCTATTTTGAAAGCCCCTACTTCACTAGCCTTAATACCACTTCTTTGTAATAATATTTCATCAATATCATTCCCACCATCTTTTATTATTCTAGTAAAGTCTAGATTCCCATCTTTATATATATTAACATCGATAAAGCTTGCTCCCATATCAATAAAAGCAACTGAATCTTTTGATTTATATTCAAATTCACTATTTATACCTGTAAAGTTAATAAATTTATTTACTGCATTATAATTTACGTCTAAAGCATATGGCTTTAAATTTAGTTTTAGTAAGAGATTATAATATCCTCTAGCTATTTTTTCTGGATATGCAATAACACGAACATTAAGTTTTTTTGTTTCATCGACTAATTCTTCGCCTAAAATTGTTACTTGTAATATATAATCTTCTAAGTTTATAGGTAGATACTGTTGGATCTCGTATCTTACTACTGTTTCCATTTCTTCATCTTCTACCTTTGGAATTAAAATTTCTCTATTTATAATTAATGTAGAATTATTTGTGCATGTAGCATCCTTAGCCTTTATACCGTTTTCTTTTAATACTTGATTCAATTTATTATATAATTCTTCTTCTTTTTTTATTTCTCCATCTATAATAGCCTCTTTAGGTGTTGGTATCGTAATATATTTATCTATAACTAAATCATTTTTATAATACATGCCCTCAACTATTTTGATAGTTGAACTTCCCATATCAAAAGCAATGACTTTTCTCTTTTTTTCTGGGGTGCTTAATTTATTTACTTTTTTTAGATTTTTTGAAAATTTAGCCTTTAACGTTCCTAAATCCATATTCATCAAGGCTTTAATGTCAACCGACTTTTTATTTTTTTTAGGTTCTACTTCTTTATTATTGTTTTCTAAGTTAGATTGATCTTTCATATATTCTTAATCCCCCATATTTTCCCAAAGTTGTTGTATTAAACCTTATAATGTAGAGTGTAAAGCTTAATAATTTACACTCTACACTTGTAAGCTTGTTTAGCCAATATTTTCTGTTTACGCCATACTAATTTTTTTAAATACTTATAAACATATTGTGTGATTTTAGGGAAATTAGCTAATGTCACCAGAATATGTTTTTCTACCTTCACCATCACTATCTGGATACAATTCATGACTTGTTGCTTTTCCTTTTACTGAAACAGTTATACCTCCATCAGCTGCAAGCTTAACAGCAAATCCATTAGCTGCTTCTGCTTCTGCTTTTCCAGTCTTAGAAACTGTACCATCTAATTGAGCTAGTATAGCTTTGGAAGGATCAGCACCATCAGATAAATCAGCAATACTATCAGTAAGTGTTCCATTTGCAACCATTGTAGATGCTATTGTTGCTATATTTTTAGCAGCAGCAACATCATTACTAACTTTTGCTGTTGTTCTCATAGAACCAAGCTTTGGAATTGCCATTGCTGCCAATATCGCAATAATCGCTATAACTATAACCAATTCGACTAACGTAAATCCTTTCTTCTTTTTCTTTGATATTTCAGTTATTTTTCTGATTGATAAATTATTCATTTTAATTCCCCCTGCTAATTTTTATATGTTTTATTTTAATGCACTCTGGATCGCACATTGTGCATTAATTGCTGTTTTTCACTAAATTTTACTATAACTATCAAACATTGGCATCATTATAGACATTACCATAAATCCAACTATAAGCCCCATAACTACTATTAAAATTGGTTCCATAAGAGCTACTGATTTTTGAATTATTGATTCTAATTCATCGTCATAAAAATCAGCTGTCTTATTTAATATGTCATCTAGTGAACCTGTTTCCTCTCCAATTTTGATCATTGAATAAAGCATTTCAGGAAAGATTTCACTTTCTACCATTGAAGAATATAAACTTTCTCCTCTCATTACCTTATCTCTTATTTTAAGCAAGGCATTTTCAGCAATTTTATTTCCTGAAACTTCTGAGACAATTTTTAAAGCTTCTGTAAGTGGTATTCCACTTGCTATTAAAGTTGATAATGTTCTTGTGAATCTTGAAACTATAATCATTTGATTGAGCTTCTTAAGTATTGGTAATTTTAGTTTTAAATTACTTGAAATAAGAATTCCTTGATCTGTCTTTAAAAAAGTTTTAAGTCCAAATGTGCTTATTATTATTAAAATAATTATAGCAATCCAATTATTCTTAATCCCGTCACTAAGAGACAGTAAAAATCTCGTAGACCAAGGCAGAACTGTTCCACTTTGCTCAAATATTTCTGTAAATGTGGGCATTACGAAAGTTAAAATAAATACAACTGCTGCAATGCAAACTATTCCAAGTATTGTTGGATAAATTAATGCACCTGACACTTTATTATTAATCTTATTTTCTTTTTCATAATGAGTTGCCATTCTAAGCATTATTGCATCTAGATTACCACTTGCTTCCCCTGCTGTTACTAAAGATACTAAAAGGTCTGGAAATACATCTCTATGCTTTTTCATAGCATCTGATAAAACTCCCCCCTTTTCAATCTCTTGATTTATATCTTTTGTAGCTTCTTTTAATTTTTTATTTTCAACTTGGGATCCTAAAATCTCTAAACATGTTAAAATCGGTACTCCTGCGTTTAGCATAGTATAAAACTGTCTACAAAATACTGATAGATCTTTAAGTTTAACCTTGCTATTAAAATTTATTTCAATCTTAGCACTTTCTGATATTTCCTCTATCAGCAAAGGATAATATCCATTTCCTGAAATAAAATCTATAACTTCATCTTTAGAATTTGCCTCATAACTTCCCTCTATTTTCTCTCCGTCTGAGTTTAAAACTCTATATTTAAATTTTCCCATCTAAACTCTCACCCCCTTGTACTCATATTTTATTGTTTAATCATAACAATTGTTGAAAGTTCTTCAATAGTTGTCATCCCACTTAAAACAAAATCTTTACATTCACTCTCTAAAGTTTTCATTCCATTTTCTATTGAAATATCTCTAAGCATATCTGCATTAGCACCTGCATTTATAGATTCCCTATGTTTTCTTGTCATTTCCATAATCTCATAAATACCAATTCTCCCAGAATATCCAGTTTCGTTACAGTATCCACAACCTTTTCCTCGATGCAAAATTAGTGGCTTGTCTACATCTTGTCCTAAAAGTTTTTTTTCATATATATTGGCATCATATTCTTCTTTACAGTTAGTACATGTTTTCCTAACTAATCTTTGAGCCATTACTCCAACGATAGATGTTGACACTAAATATGGTTTAACTCCCATGTCTACAAGTCTTTCTATGCTTGAAGGTGCATCATTTGTATGAAGTGTACTTAAAACTAAATGCCCTGTAATTGCTGCTCTTGTCGCAATTTCTGCGGTTTCTTCATCTCTAATTTCTCCAATCATAACTATATCTGGGTCCTGTCTTAATATACTCCTAAGTCCAACTGCAAATGTAAGTCCTGCTTTTTCATTTACACTGACTTGATTAATTCCATTCATTGTGAATTCAACTGGATCCTCTACTGTAATTATATTCACACTGTTAGAATTCAGTTCTCTGAGTATTGAATACAAGCTAGTAGATTTACCACTTCCTGTAGGTCCCGTGACTAAAATTATTCCATGAGGATTTGCAATTATCCTATCTAGTCTTCTAATATTGTCTTCGCTCATTCCTAACTGATTTTTGCTCAGTACAGAACCACCTGTATTTAAAACTCTTATAACTATTTTTTCTCCATTAACTACTGGAAGCACTGAAATTCTAAGGTCTATTTCCGTGCCATCGACCTTAGTCATTATTCTTCCATCTTGTGGTATTCTTTTTTCTGCTATATTTAGCCCTGCAAGAATTTTTATTCTAGTAACTAGTGGTCCTAAACTCTCTATCCCGAGTGTATTAACGGTTTGAAGCTTTCCATCTATTCTATATCTTATCCTTATTTCATGTTCAAATGGTTCTATGTGTATATCTGATGCCTTCATCTCTACTGAATTTTTAAATAAATAGTCAATCATTTTAACAACTGGTGCACTATTTACCTCATTTATGTCTTCAACTATTGTTTTAGAATTTATAAGTGATTTTGTGCTTTCTTTTTCAAGTTGAATTACTGCATTATTGACTTGTTGGCTACTATAATATCTTCCTATGAACTTACTTATATCGTTTTTTCTAGCTATGAAAGATTCTATTTCAAATCCAGTAGATATTGCAACATCATCTATTGCAAAAATATTTAAAGGATCTGCAAGTGCAACCTTAATTTTATTATTATCAAATCCAAAGGGAATCAATATATATTTATTGCATAGATTTTGAGGTATTAAAGTTATTGCTTTTCTATCAAAATTTGTTGTATTTAAATCTACTTTTTTAATTCCTGTCTGCTGCTCTATAGATTCTATTATCTCATCTTCTGTTATTATATTGCTATCTACTAGTATTTCTCCAAGTTTTTTCCCAAGTGATTTTTGAGACTTTAATGCTTCTTGCAATTGATATCCAGTAATTTTACCAGCATTTACGAGAATGTTCCCTAATCTTCTTTTTTCAGTTGCCATTCTGTGTCTCACCTTCTTATTTTGTTAATTATATATCTTATATAAGATACATTTGGCTTTATACTAATAGTTTAGGTTGTTCTTTTATTTTAAGCAAGTAGATATGCGTTAAAAACATATATATTTCACTATAATTTATATAATATATACCAAAATTCTAAATTACACTTATATATTTAAACACATTACCTTTATTTGGGTATGATATATACATAAGTCTAATTTTTACTTTGTATTTCTATAATAAGCTCCAATAAAACTTTAATATTTCAACTCCCCATAACATAGAAATCAAACTTCCAATTGCTATACATGGCCCAAAGGCCATTTTTTCTTTTGCCTTTTTTAATTTTAAAGCCAAAATAATTATTCCCACTATTCCACCTAATATAATTGCTAAAAAAAGTCCTAGCAGAATTCCTTTCATGCCTAAAAACAATCCACATACAGTAGCGATTTCAATATCGCCTTCGCCCATTCCTTTAGTTAAAATAACTATTAATCCTATAATTCCAAAACCTATTGCTCCACCTGCAATTAAATCAATAATTCCAACCTTATAAACAATAGCTTGAATTCCTATAAATATCACTGCTACAATTCCACCAAAAATCGTTGTATTTGTAAACACAAATTGAGTATCATAATCTATCATTCCTATAACAATTAATATGGATACTAAAATACAATATTTTAAAGCAATCAAAGTCAATCCAAATTTCAAATATACTATTAAATATAATATTCCATTAAGAGTTTCTATGATTGGATATCTTATCGAAATTTTCTCATTGCAGTATTTACATCTGCCTCTAAGGAAAATGTAACTAAATACAGGAATAAGAACTATTGGACTTAAATGATGTTTACATTTTGTACAATGTGATGGTGGAAAGGCAATCGACTCTTCCACAGGAATCCTATAAATACATACATTTAAAAAACTACCTATAACTAGTCCTAAAATAATTATTAAAACATAATCCAAATCTTCACCCTCTTAATATGTATTTTAATATTATTATCCTTCATAAATTGTTATTCATTTGTAAACGTTATAATAACTATGGCTTATATATTCTTTCAAATATATTTTTAATACTCCATAAAAATTTAGATGGATTTATTAAAAATCATCTACTAGTTATATTTATTTAACTCATATATTTTTTATACATAAAAAAGCCGACCTTTATAAAACATAAAGGTCGGTTGCACTATTAACTTCCCATATATAAAGTGCCCAATTAAAATATATGGATCACAGTTTCCTTATTTAATGAAACATATTAATTTTTCTTTTCTATAAAATATATAATACCATAGTTATTATTTTACTACCATATATATTTATATTTTTTGTAAGTTTCAGTATCTCTGATAGAACAAATCTTTTTGTTCTATTTAGTTAGGCATATCTACCTCATAGCGGGCTATTCGGTGGAGATACCGACGTAGTGACTAGCATACTGACTTGTTATTTATTTTAATACACCTTAGCCTTTTTTTACGTCTTCCTCAGTTGCTGTCTATTCAGTTACTTTTGTATTTTCTACATCAATAACATCTTGTTCCAAAGTGTTTTCTTCAATAATATCATTGCAAACATCAACTTTAGTTAACAATGCTAAGCATTTTGAAACTTTTTTATTTACCTTACCCACACCCAATAGAACAAATGCAATACCTCCATATACAGCAATTGAATTAAATATTTCTGGAAGTAACTGGGATGGTATTAATTGCTTAAGAATAATATCCATAGGGTATTTCTTAGCCACATATTGATTGACAGTATTTTTAAACATATAAATATTATCAACTAACAATGCAAGTCCAATGAGTGCTATGACTGAAGCAACAATATACAGAACAACTGAAATAGATATCTTTCTTGATTTTTTAGATGCAATTTGATCTTTAAGTTTCATAATAATTTGTCTCCATTTCTGCCCTTAAAGGCTATCATATAAATTTCAGTCCCTATTATATCATAATCATTAGTTAATTTACAGTTTACATAATTATTAGTATTAATTAAATCTGTCATACTACTGTCACAATTTGACCTTATACTAATACTTATAGAGTTGTTAAAACTTAATTATTTCCCCCGAAATAATTTAAACAATAAAAAAGGATAAATTATACTACAATATAATTTATCCTTTTTTATTGTGATATTAACGTTATCAATTTGTAGAAATAGTGACTGCAAATCACTATTTTTTTCCCTTTATCGAAGGACTTATCCCCTAGTAACTTGTTATTTATTTTAATATCCGTATATTATTCATACCATCCTTCTGGAAATTCAGCATTGTGATAAATGTCTTGAACATCCTCATCATCTTCAAGCAAATCCAACATTTTTTGGAATTTTTTAGCATCTTCTTCATTGATTTCTATATATAGATCTGGAATCATTTTAACTGATGCTTCTAAGAATTCAAGTCCTTTCTCTTCTAATGCTTCTCTAACTGTTCCAAAATCTTTTGGAGTTGTAGTTACTACAAATACTTCTTCTTCGTCTGCTGAAAAATCTTCTGCACCTGCATCTAAAGCCATCATCATTATTTCATCTTCATCTTTATCTTCTTTTTCAATGATGATTTCTCCTTTTTCTTGGAACATAAATTCTACGCAGCCTGCTGCTCCCATGTTTCCGCCACCTTTTGTAAAGGCGCTCCTTACATTTCCTGCTGATCTATTTTTATTATCAGTAAGAGTTTCAACAATTACAGCTACACCACTTGGCCCATAACCTTCATAAACTATATTTTCATAATTAACTGATGATAATTCACCAGAAGCTTTTTTAATTGCTTTTGCTATAGTATCATTAGGCATATTCGCTGCCTTTGCTTTAGCAATCATATCTCGGAGCTTTGCATTTAAGTCTGGGCTAGATCCACCTTCTTTAACAGAGACAACGATTTCTTTTCCTAGTTTAGTGAAAATTTTCCCTCTTTTTGAATCTATCTTACCCTTTTTTGCTTGAATGTTATGCCACTTTGAGTGTCCTGACATATGTTTTTCCCCCTTACTTTAATTTAAAACTCATATTTTAGAACGCATAAATCTATGATTTATTTTATTCTATTTAAATGGAAATTCTAACAAACATTATACCATAGTGGCTACCCATTTACAATTTCTCTATCTAATCTTCTAGTCTTAAACATAAATAATATAGAAAGAAATAGAGGCTGTTATTTAAAATGATTTAGATGAAAATCATTTTAAAGCATCCCATAAAAAAGTTATAATTCTCCAGGATTTTCAATTATACTTACCTGTACTTGTCTTAATCCCCAATCACAAGATTCTTTATATGAATTAAAATATAAGTCAATCTTATTTCCCTTTATTGCTGATCCTGTGTCTGCTGCAATTGCATAACCATATCCTTCAATATAAACTTTACTTCCTATTGGTATTACTGTTGGGTCGACTGCAATCGTACTAAGCCCGCCTTCAACTCTAACTGGTTTTCGTCCTGAAGATGTACCCCATCCTCCACTATAAGCCGTTGCTACACAATTAATTTGTTTCGAGCTGCTTACATTTGATCCTCTACTTGCATATGTTGTTCCAGTTCCTTCTATCACAATCTTATTTTTAGGTTCTGAAATAACTTTATTGCTTTTTACTTCACGATGAGATTCTACTCCATCTTTATAGACTACTTGATATGTTATTTCTTTTTCTCCATTAGTTCCTTCAGTTTTGACCTTTTTGACACTCTTATCGAGCTCTTCATTTTTCTCAACTATAGTATCAAAATTGATCACTTGTTTTTCTACAACCTCTTCTGCTTGTACCTTAACAAGTTGTACATTTAAATTATCTTGTATCTTCGATTCTAGTGAAGGAGATACTTCATCAATATCTTTATTGAATTCAAGCCCTTGTTCTTTCAATGTAGTCTCTTCTGCGTTTAGCATGTCTTCAATATTATCTTCTGCTGTTTCTATATTGAATTTAGAACCATTTGCTATAATATTCACTGGAACAGCTCTTTTTAATTTTATATACTCTTTTTCACATACTTTTGATTCCAATGATGGTTGCAATTTATCCTTAGGATTTATTTCTATCCCACTCTCCTGCAAAACATCTTTAACCGTACTTTTATATGTAACAAAAGTTTCTTCTTTACCATCTATACTTAGTATGAGCGTTTTCCTCATGCTCATTGTCACTGTGCTAGCAACTACAATAATCATTGCAACTACTCCTAGCAGAGTTTTCATTTTCTGACCTTTAGAAAAACTTTTTTTAGTGAATTGTTTCAAGCTTTCTATTATTGATCGCCTCCTTTAGCAAGAGTTTTATTGAATTATATATTACTCTATTAAACTTGTCAATCTCTCGCATTTTACTAAATTTTAATAAAGCCTAGTGTTAATTAATGCTGATATAAATTTATGATAGCGTTTTCAATTGTTTGTATTAATAAATTTAAATAATTCACTAATATAAATTTGCCTCTTTTTCAGGTCATAATCTTATTACAATGTAATTTTGTTTTTCTTTATTCTTTATTCTTTATTCTTTATTCTTTATTCTTTATTCTTTATTCTTTATTCTTTATTCTTTTGTAATTTTAATCTATATTCAAATAAATAACAAGTCATTATTACAATTAATAAGACTCTCTATATTTAACCTAATAGCAGATATGATGTAATCACAATACATCATATTACGCAAAATATTCATGACATCTTAATTTTTTATTTATTTTACTTCATATGCCTAATTATTTTATATTTGCGAGTAAAGTCTATTTCCTTCTTTAAAATAAGTATATTCGTCATTCTTTTGAATTATTACTCTTCCACTGGTTGCTTCTATAATTTCATTCTCCATAATTTCTGCACTCGTCTTTTCAGTTAATATATAAAGAACTACTTTATCACTGTATTCTGTGTTTTCTATATGCCACGACTTTTGCTCACATATATGTTGAATCTTTCCGAATAAATCATATTCTATTTCAAATCTTAATTTTAATCCATCAACTTTTTCTACAATTCCTGCCGCTTTTATGGCTATACTTGCTCCTTTTGTATACGCTCTAGTCAATCCACCTGTACCAAGAAGTATTCCTCCAAAATATCTAGTAACAACAATTGCACAATCTGTTATTTTGTTTTTTTTCATTACTTCAAGAATTGGAATTCCTGCTGTCCCCTGTGGCTCTCCATCATCAGAATATCTTTGAATATTCTGATCTTTTCCAATAACATAAGCAGAACAATTATGCCTAGCTTGTTTATGCATGTTTTTTATTTCATTTAAGAAAGTTTTAGCTTCATCATCATTGTCTACTCTCTTTGCATATCCAATAAACTCTGATTTTTTTTCTTTAAATCTATCTTCACCTAAATTTTTTATTGTAATGTAGGACATCTCTACCTACTCCTTTTTTAATCTTAATTATGCATTTTAAAAACTTAATTATCTAACGTCTGCTTATCATCCAGATTTTCAGACACATTTTCAGAAATCAACTCTTCCTTTAGTATTTTCATGCCCTTTTTAATTTTCTCTTTATCAGTTTGATAAAAAGCTATTCTAAAAGAGTCTTGCCCATCATTTTGAGATGTAAAAAACATGACACCTGGAGTAATATATACATTTTTTTGTTTAAGGCGCATAAAAAGATCCTTTGTATTTACCATAAATTTTTCTTTCAATGTCAAATAGAAATTCAAACCACCCTTTGGATCTTTATATATTAATATGTCTTTAAAATCTTTGTCTAATATTTCTTTCATAAATTTATATCTCTTTGTATATTCATCATTTAAATATTTTATGTTTTTCTTCCACTTATTATTACGAATATACAGTTCCAATGCTCTTTGCATTAAACTGGAAGTTGCTATATCTGTATTATGTTTTGAATTTTGAAGTGCTTCTCTAAATATTGTTGGTGCAACTAGATATCCTAATCTTATTCCTGGAAGAAATATCTTAGAAAAACTTTTTATATAAATAACTCTATCATTTTTATCGAGACATTTGAACGGTACATATTCTAAAGAATTTTCATATATAAGTTCCGATAGATAATCATCTTCAATTATGTAAAAGTCATAAATTTCTGCAAGGTCTAAAATTCTTTTTTTCTTTTCTAGGCTATAGCTTATTCCTGTTGGATTTTGAAAATAACTCATTGTATAAAAACACTTGATTTCATTTTTTTGAAGTATTTTTTCAAATTTATCTAAATTTATTCCGTTTTCTTCAATTGGCAATTCAAATAAATTAACTTTTTTCCATTTAAACACAGATAATGCTCCAACATAAGTTGGTTTTTCAACTATTATATTATCATTTATATTTAATATTCCCTTTGAAGCTATATCAATTCCTTGTTGAGCTCCTGATACGATTATTATATCTTCATTATTTAATTTATAATTCCAAAATACCTTATTTATAGTATCTATAAGGTTAGTATATCCGCTTCTATTATCCGAAAGCAATGCCTTAGCACCATCTCTTTCTAAAACTTCATTTATTATATTCTTTAAATCATCTATAGGAAATAATACCTCTGTTGTGGTTTCTCCTGTGAAATCTACTACATCTTTTAGGTCTTCCATGGATACCTTCTTTAAGACATTCGAGTACACTCTCCTAAAGTTAGAAGCAACTTCTTTCCTCTTAGCATAACTCCCACTCCCTACTTTTTGATAAGCATAACCTTCTGCTTTAAGCTTATTATAAGCACTGACTATTGTAACATTATTCACTCCTAACTTTTTTGATAATTCTCTTATAGTTAAAAGCTTATCACCCTCTTTTATTTCTCTTTTATCAATTAAATTCTTTATAAAATCAGATACTTGAATATATTTAGGTACTTCATTATCTTTAAAGTTAAACTCTTTATAAATATCCATAAATTTGCCCCTTTTACTAATCTAATCATCATTATTAATTCACAATGTACAATCAATTATAAAAATTGTTATCATTAATATTTTCTCTAAGCTTTTGAATATATTTATAAATTATGACTTAGTTATATACCTTATATGAATATACATTTTCACTTATAAATTTTTCATTAGAAAACACCTCTAAATTTTTAGTATTTTTTATTATCAATCCTTTTTTATATAATTCTTTTAATATATCTTCTATTTTTATATCAAATTCTTTAAATAATTCACTATTTCTTATTTCATATGAACTTAAAAAAATATTTTTTTCATATAGATAATCTAATAAAGATTTAGATGCTTCATTTATATTTTCATCTAAAAACTTTTCTATATAATCTACAGTATTTTGTACATTTTCTTTTGTACATTTGTTATCAAACAAATTTCCCACTATTATATTGAACTTATTGCTCAAATTTATAGTCATCTTTACAGCATCTTTGCTTACAGTGTATCCATTCAAATTTAAATATAACTTAGCAAAACTATCTAATGCCCTAATTAACACTTCATATGAGGTAATTAAGCTATTATTTTGTAGATACTTCTTAATTACCCCAATATCCTTTATGATGTTACCTAAATACACTAAATTCCATATTTCTGTATGTTTGTCTAAAATATATTTAGCTTTATTAAAGATATTTTCTATTTCATCATCTCTTGAAAATATTATTTTAGAAGATATCAGTAAATTCCTTATAACTCCTTTATTACCATCGCTCCTATATAGCATTAAAAACTTTTCTTTATTCAATATTTTCATATGTACTGGTATGTCTAATATTTCTGAATATATATCTCTAACATCATCAAATATATCCTTATAAACAACAAATAAATCTATGTCAGATTCATCCCAAAGATCTCCACTAATTATACTTCCAAATGCAAATACGGCTAGTACTTTTTTATTAACTTCTAACACATTTATTAATTTTTCATAGGATTTTTGATAATCCAATATAGATTTTGACATCTTTATCTCCACCTTTTTGCCTCAAGCATGATATATATTTTAAATAAAGCTCATTAACATTATAGCTAAAGAAATCTTTATTTAAATGATTTCTTATTCTAAGTATATATTATTTTAAAATCTTATAGCACTTCAAGATATGACAAATTCATAATAAAAAGATCCTCAAATAGTTAAATTTAAGAATCTTTTCCAGAATCGAATGGTGGACAATTTTTATCCATATTGTCTAGCTGTCCAATATAAATTGTCATTCTTCTTATCCAAACATCTAACATCTCATCAATTTCATCATTCATTTTATAACATATTTTTAGTGCATCCCTAATTTCTTTTCTATCTCCAAATGTATTGGTTTGAATTAATGTTGCAGCGTTCGCCATATTTGAAGATGCCCAAGCAATAAGATTTATAGAATCAATAAGTGGCCTCACTTGTCTGTTAAAATAGACTAGGCTTAATTGCTCAACCCTAATTGAAGCAACGTTATCTTGGGCTAAACTTATTTGAGTTATTGACTCAGTTAATCTTCTAAGCTGTGCTAAAACCTCATCTTGCTTTCCTTTTATTTCATCATATAAATCATTACTATCAGCTGCTGTATTTGTATTAGTCTGATTTGTATCAGTTCCTGAATTCGATTGATTTAATATGCTTTGTATGTCTCCTAAATTTCTTGGATCTTCTGTCTCCATACCTATATATACTCCTATAATATACTTACTCATATTAAGTATATTACTAAAGAACTTAATTTAGGCATATTCAATAAAAATAACAAGTCAAAGTCATGTGTTAATCCATTTTGTCTTGCGAATACTATTTTCGAAGTATTTCCTGTTTATGGCATATACATGATAGATTCTCTGACTTGTTATTTTATTTCTTATTAATTAAATAATTAGTTATTATTATCTTTCATGTATTCTTTAGTCTTGTTATACACTTCATCATCTACTTCAGCTAACATATATGTACCATTATCTTTATAATCTTCTTCAATAACTCTAGAATTTCTATGTAAGAATGATTGAATATCACTTTTTTCATACGGGATTAAATATTCTACCTGCCTATAATTATAAGGCACTTTCTCTTCTATTAATGTCAAAAATTCTTCTAAATTGGTCCCGTCTTTAGCTGAGACTTCTATTATTTCATTACCATCTATTTCTTCTTTTATTATAGCTATTTGTTCTTTTGTAGCTTTATCTACTTTATTTAAAACTAACACTATCTCTTTATTTATCGCACCAATTTCATTTAAAACTTCATTTACAGCTATATATTGTTCTACTGCAGTATCTGAAGACGCATCTATTACATGACATAAGAGATCTGAAAATATTACTTCTTCTAATGTTGACTTGAACGCCTCCACTAACTCATGAGGTAATTTCCTTACAAATCCAACTGTATCTGTAAGAGTGATTATACCCTTCTTTTTTAAAGTTACTGCTCTTGTTGTAGTATCTAATGTTGCAAAAAGCATATCTGCTTCAAACACTTTTTCCTTTATTTTATTCTCTTTATTGGCTGCTAAATCACAAAGAGCATTTCTTAAAGTAGATTTTCCTGCATTAGTATACCCAACTAATGATACCTTAGGAATATTTTCTTTAGTTCTTTTTTCTCTCTGAACTTCTCTAGTCTTTTTTATTTTTTTAAGCTCATCCTTTAGGTCATATACTGTCTCCATTATATGTCTTCTATCTGTCTCAAGCTTCTTTTCCCCAGGTCCTCTAGTTCCGATTCCACCACCTGTTCTAGATAGTACCGTACCTAAGCCTTGTAATCTGCTTAATCTATATTTAAGTTGAGCTAGTTCCACTTGTATTTTAGCTTCTTTTGTTTTAGCTCTAGTTGCAAATATCTCTAGTATTAAAGTAGTTCTGTCAATTACTTTTGCACCTAAAGCCGCCTCTAAATTTCTAACTTGAGAGCCTGAAAGCTCATCATCAAATATTATAACATTCGCTCTTTCTATTTGCCTCATAGATGCAATTTCTAGAACTTTACCTCTACCTATAAAATATGCTGCATCAATTTTATTTCTACTTTGAAATACTGTTTTTAACACAGGTAAATTACATGCTTCTGAGAGTTCCTTTAATTCTTCTAAACTTTCTTTAGTATCAGAACCAACTAATATTGCTTTTTCTTCGGTTTCTTCTATAACATCATTAGTTCTAATTAAATTCTCTATAAATCTTATCTTGTCTAATATATCTATAGATATTATTTTTTCTAATGAGAGATTACTTTTTTCTTCAAATTCTAATTTATTATTATATAAAGTAAGCATTCCTAATGAAAAATCTATTATTTTCCCATCTATTATCGCTACTGATACAATTGCATCCAATTTCAACTTTAAAAGTGCAGTTAAATCTAACGCTGAAAGATTACAATAACCATTAGGATGAGTATGAATAACTCTAATTCCTGATAATCTTTTTTCTTCTATATCTATTATTGGAACTTCAACTGATGTAGAATCTCCAATTGCAACAGAAGTAACATTACCCTTTCTATTTATTCCTACACTTACCTCTCTTTCAATAAAACTAGACGTTCTAGAAATTATATTTAAAATTTCTATGTCACATACTTCGTCTTTTGAATTTTTAATCGAATAAATATTTTCTAATTCATCTATTATAGATTTTCTAATTCCTTCAATATTTCCATATATCATATAAACACCTCACATAAGTTATCTTGACAACTTTCATATAATTTTATACTATTAATTCATTAATTACAACTTATACAATACATAATTAACAGTTTCCAATGTTAATTGGATAAATAAACTTAAAGGGGTTTTAGAAATAATGAACGATAAGAAACGCAATATTCTTTTTTCTAAAGAACAGATTAATTCTAGAATAGAAGAACTTGGAAAAATTATTACTGAAGATTATAAAGGTAAAAATCTTTATGTTTTATCTTTACTTCGTGGAAGTTTTGTATATGCTGCCGATTTGGTTAGATCTATAGATTTGAATGTAAAGATAGGATTTATGACTACATCAAGCTATGGAGATAGTGAAACATCTTCTGGACGTATTAACATAGTTAATGATATTTCTGATAACATCGAAGGATGGGATGTTCTTATAGTTGATGATATTGTTGATACTGGTATCACAATGGATTTTGTTTTTAATCATATAAAAAAATCAAATCCAGCTTCACTTAAAACTTGTGTTCTCCTTGATAAGCCATCAAGAAGAACAGTCAAAATAAAACCAGATTATTGTTGTTTTGAAATAGAAGATCTATTTGTAGTTGGATATGGATTAAATTATGGTGATTTTTATAGAAATGTACCTTACGTATTTAATTGGAAATAAATTTTATACATTATTTATTCTTTGAAGAAGCTTCCTTTACTTAGCGAAGCTTCTTCTTTTTTTAATACATAACTTTAAAAAAATAATCCTACAACATTCCCTTATTAATTTTTATCTTCAGCCTTATTTGCTTCACTCTTACTTTCATCATTTGTAGGGAATCCAAAGGTTGTATTTGGTGTTTTTCCAACTATAATTGTGTCTGAAACTGGAATCTGTGCATTTACCTCAATATCTTGATTTTTCAGCGGTAGCTTCAATCTTATTTTAGCAATAACATTTAAATATATTTTATGTCTAGTTTGATTAATTCCGGCACTTTCGAAATTTGATTCATAATTTGTGCTGATATTTCCTATTGGTTCTATCTTAGTTGTTATTTTGGGTCCTAGATTATAGAAAGCACTTTTATCACTTAGCCATCCTAAAGGAACTTTTATTGTAGCATTATTCATGTCATTTAATTCTTTGTTACATTCTGTTGCTAATTTAGCTGCTATATAATTTAATTTTATAGTATCTGATTGAACTAAAATTATATTTCCATCATTATCTTTTTCTATTTTTACCATTTCATCATATTTAAATTCCTGAGATAGAATGTCTACACTTTTTTTATTTATTATATCTAATGTTTGAGATTTCGCCATTATTATTGCTATTTCTGTTATTTGAGGCATTACTCTTTCGTCAAAAAATACTAGTGCTATATTGAAAACAACAATTATAAAGATAACAACTGCTATAAACGATATATATTTATGGGTTTTACGTTTAGTATAATATTGCATCATCAACACCTTTATATTGAGTTATTTATTTACTCATACTATAATTATGCTATAATGATATAAAATATTATTAAATTTATAAACCTTATATAGTTTTAGGAGGATAAAATGGCAGTTAATAATACAGCAAAAAGAACACATAGTACTCCAAAGAATAAAAAGCCGTCTAAACAAAATAATGCAAAAAAAATATTTAAAGGCATATTTCTTGGTTTACTATTTTGTTTTCTAGCAATTTGTGTAATAGGTGCAGGCTATACTTTTGCTATTATAAAAACTACGCCTCCTCTAAATGTTGAAGCCATATTATCATTAAATCAACCTTCAAGCTTATATGATAGCAATGGAGCATTTATGGATAATCTTCATACAGATGAGGAACGTTATGTTATAGATTCTAACAAAATACCTGCTAACTTAAAAAATGCTTTTGTATCCATAGAAGATGAAAGATTCTATTCACACAACGGAGTAGATGTTAAAAGAATTGCTGGTGCAGCCTTTCTAGATGCAAAAAAAATAATTTCAGGTCAGAAAGGTTTCCAAGGTGCTTCTACATTAACTCAACAATTACTTAAAAATACAATATTAACTAATGATATTTCTTTTGAAAGAAAAATAAAAGAAGCATATCTAGCAATTAACTTAGAAGAAAGGTTAACTAAAGATCAAATTTTAACAGCATATTTAAATACAATTCCCTTAGGAGGTCATGCATATGGAATAGAAGCAGCATCTTTGTTATATTTCAGCAAAAGTTCTTCTGATTTATCTTTAATAGAGTCTGCATATCTTGCAGGCATAACTCAAGCTCCAAGTTATTATAGTGCTTATAATGAAAATAACGTGAAAGATCCAACTCCATATATTAATAGGACTCTTACTGTTCTAAGTATGATGGATAAACTTAAATACATTACTAGCGATCAATATAGCAAAGCAGTTAGCGATGTGAAAAATGGTGGATTGGTTTTTAAATCAAGTAAAAAGGACTATAGGTTGAACTATGAATGGTTCGTATATCCTGCTGTATCTCAAGTAAAAGAAGATTTAAAGGAAAAATATAAATATACCGATGAAGAAGCATCACAATTAATGGTAAATGGTGGTCTTAAGATTTATACAACAATGGATAAAAAGCTTCAAGATTTCACACAATCTACTTTAGATAATTATAGTAATCTAGGGATTAGTAATAAAGAAACCTACGATAAGGATGGAGTTCCTTTATTACAAGCATCTGCTACTCTAATGGATTATAGAACAGGTCATGTTATTGCAATGGTTGGAGGACGTGGTAAACAGCAACCGCAGTCAACTAATAGAGCTTATAATGATTTAAGACCTATTGGTTCTGCTACAAAACCATTAACGGTATATGGTCCCGGAATTGATCAAAAGATGATAACAGCTGCTACAGCTATAGATGATGCTCCATTACCTGAAAATAAATTAGATAACGGTAAATCCTATAACCCTTTAAATTCTCCCAATGAATACTTAGGACTAATAAGTGCAAGAGATGCCCTTACTCATTCTAAAAATACTGCTGCCGCTATAACTGAAGATAAGATTGGATTAAAAACGGGTATCTCTTATGGAGAAAAATTAGGTCTAAAATACAATTCCGTATCAAAAACATCAATTGCATCTCTTGCTTTAGGTGAATTTAATAATGATCCTAACGATAGGGATGGTGGTAATTCTTATATTTTAGCTGGAGCATTTGCTACTTTTGGTAATAATGGTATGTATACAAAACCTATATTATATACAAAAGTTGTTGATGCAACAGGTAAGACTATACTTGAAAACACTACACCTAAGCAAAGTAAAGTGTTTTCACCACAAGCTGCCTATATCTTGTACGATATGTTAAAAGGTCCAGTAACTGAGTATAATGCCACTGGCGCTAAATGGAGCGATATGCCCGTTGCTGGTAAAACCGGCACTACTTCTAATTCAACTAATTTATGGTTTGCAGGGCTTTCGCCTTATTTATCTGGTTCTGTTTGGGTTGGCTATGATAAACCAACAAAACTTGTGGGTAGTTCAAGTGGCTGTGCTACTATTTGGGGTAAATTAATGGCTAAAGCACACGACGGTCTAGCGGTAAAAGATATAGAAAAACCTAATGGAATAGTCAAAGTTAACGTCTGCAAGGATTCTGGTTTACTTCCTAGTTCCTTATGTAGTCAAGATTCTAGAGGAGATAGAGTAGTTGAAGAATTATTTATTGAAGGAACGGAACCTACTACTACATGCACCACTCATGTTATTGCTAATGTAAATAGATTCACTAACAAACTTTCAAGGCCAGGTACACCTTCTTTACTAACAAAAAGTGTAGTATTTATAAAAAAGGATAATCCGAACCCTGTTACAGCAGATTATCTTATGGTTGTACCATCAAGTTATGATCTTAGCACTGAAAATCCAGTAGAAGATGTGCCTTCAAATGATGTACCTATGTCTCCACCCCCTATAAATATACCGGTGCCCTCTGATGGTAATACTAACGATACTAATAATACTAATAATACTAATAATACTAATGATACTAAAAATACTAAAAATAATGCTAAGGACAAAGATAAGAATAACACCCATAATGCTTTAGGCCCTAATGATATTAATTCTGAAAATTTGAACTAAATATTTATTATATATGCTTAAAGTATTTTTAATACTTTACTTTAGCTATATTGTATACAAGAGCATATATATCCTTGTATAAAGAAAAAGAGATCATAATCATTAATTTAGATTATAATCTCTTTTTCTTATTAGTCTTTATTCAATTTATTATTGCTTCATTTTCTGCTCCATCCTTTAATATATTTAGGATATTTGCATTTTCAGAACTCACAAAAATTTTCCAAATAACATTTACATTATTATCATTTTTACCCTCTATAGTTACAATATAAGAGACTTCATATATTGATTTTACTTCTTTTTCTATCCTATTATCTGCATAGACTAGCTCTGTTTTATTTTTAACAATACCTTCTTTATTATACTTTTGAAAAGTCTCTAATGCGATATTTTCAGCTTCCTTATCTGATATGTTTATTGAAGGTTCTTTACATTCTTTTTGCATTGTAGAATTTGAATATCCATCTAAAAAACCGTTTTCTTTATCAATATTTAATTTTATTTGATCAAAATAAAACGGATATCCATTTTTCTGCTTAGTGTATATAAATGAGTAGTATGGTAAATATTTCGAACCCTCATTGCTATTGATTGTCTTCAATACTATTTCTCCATCATAAATATTTTCTAAATATCTCTCTGCTAAAGATCTAGCATCTTGTACGTTAACTTCAGTTTTATTTACTGGAATTTCTTTTTTAGCAAAACCAATCACATTATCATTTTTATCTAAATCTATGCCAAAATTTTGAGTTACTATACTTCTATAAACCAATTCATTTTGACTATTTAATATTCTGATTCTTTCATATTTTATATCATCTAACTTTTGTTGAGTATCTATTGCATTAATTAAATATAGCTTGGTCACAAAGTTTTTAGATGATTTCACATAACTTGCGCCAGGTCCAATAAAATTATATAGTATTATAACTATTATTATAAGAAGAAATAATAAAGTAATACTACTTATAGTGCTAACTTTTTTCAATTTCATAAATAGCCTCCCTATTAAGTAAGTTTATAATTTATTTCATCTTATTATACCATATTGTGTTGTATTAGCCATATTGAAAGAAATTAATAAATCAAATTAAGTCTATATTTGATTTATTAATCCAATCCTCTTCTAACTCAATAAGGAACCTTATGAAAATAAATATAAAATTTTAATAATAATTATTAACTACTTCCGGAAACCACAGTGAAATTTCTTCCTTTGCGCTATCTACAGTATCTGATGCATGAACACAATTTTCTGTTTTGCTTCTAGCATATCTATGTCTTATAGTTCCTTCTGCTGCATCTGTTGGGCTAGTTGCGCCATTAATACTTCTTATTCTAGCCACTGCATCTTCGCCTCGCAAAATTATTGCACATAATGAACCCCTTGTTATAAATGTTATCAGTTCTTCGTAAAAGTCTTTACCCTTATGTTGACAATAATGCTTTTCTGCAATTTCTCTTGTAGCTCTCATAAGCTTTAACTCTACTATCTTTAATCCATTGTCTTCGTAACAACTTAAAATATTTCCTATTATGTTTCTTTCTACTCCATCTGGTTTAATTAGCACCATACTTTTTTCAATCATTCTAGCCCCTCCATGTCGTGTAAATTATTTCCTACTACATCAATATTATACTAAAAATTCAGAAAATTATAAACACTTTTATAAGTTTATTTGCTTTTTCTTGTATTATGCTATAATTAAAAAAAGTAAAACATAAAAGTTAAATTTGAAATTTTATATTCACATTGTAGCCTTTTATTTAGCGATTTTATGTTTTACTTTTTAGCATATTTACTCTAAAATTTTAACAAAATTAAATATAAGTAGGAGGCTAAATCCGATATGACTAGATATTCAATAATTATAGAAGGAAATATTCAAGGCGTTGGTTTTCGATCTTTCACCCAGATTGCAGCTCGAAGATTACATTTAACTGGTTGGTGTAAAAACCTTATAGATGGTAATGTACAAATTGAAATACAAGGATTAGATGAAAATATCACTTTATTTATTGCCATAATAAAACAAGGTAATAATTTCATTAGAGTATCTGATGTATATTCTACTAACGTTCCAATAATATATAGTGAAAAGAAATTTATAGTTAAATATTAATCAAAATTTAATTTCTTTTTTCCTTTAATTCCTTAAAGAAAATTTCTGTTTCTTCAATTACGACTTTCCTAAGCCCTATAAGACCAATTAAGTTAGGGAATGCCATGCATCCATTAACTATATCTGCAATTATAAATATTAATTCAAGTGGTAAAAATGGTCCTATAGCAACAAGTATTATATATATTATTCTATATGGCATTATTGCTTTAACACCAAAAAGATATTCTGTACATCTTTCTCCGTAATAATTCCATCCAAGTATTGTTGTAAATGCAAAGAATATTAATCCTATATTTACAATGAACTTTCCTACCATTGCAATTGGAAGTCCTGCTTCAAAAGCTACTGTAGTTAAATCTGCTCCTGCAACTGCCCCACTTACTCCTTGACTCCAAGTTCCTGTAAGTATTATTACAATTCCTGTCATAGTACAAATTACTATTGTATCAAAAAATGTACCGGTCATTGATATTAACCCTTGTCTTACTGCCGATTTCGTTTTTGCTGCCGCTGCTGCTATAGGTGCACTTCCAAGACCTGATTCATTCGAAAATACTCCTCTTGCAACACCGTTTCTAATCGCCATAGCAGTTGTAATTCCTAGTACTCCACCTAATGCTGATTTAGGATTAAATGCACTACTTATAATTAAAGCTATTGCCGATGGAATAGCTTTATAATTGATTATAAGTACAGCTAACGCCCCTATTATATATGCTGTTGCCATAAATGGTACAACAAATTCTGATACTTTAGATATTCTTTGTATTCCACCTAAAGTTACCATTGCAACTAATACGGTCACAACTACAGCCGTTACAATTAATGGTACATCAAAACTTTTTGCTGCTGCCGCAATTGAATTAACTTGACCAAATGTTCCTATGCCGAAAAAAGCTACTCCAATACCAAATAATGCAAATAATTTTGCAAGCCATTTAAGACCTAATCCATTTTGAATATAATACATCGGTCCACCAGCCATTTGGCCATTTGCATCTACCTGTCTATATTTTATAGCAAGTAATCCTTCAGCATATTTTGTTGCCATACCAAAAAATGCTGCCATCCACATCCAAAATAATGCACCTGGTCCTCCAGCAGTTATTGCTGTTGCAACACCAACGATGTTACCGGTTCCTATAGTTGCAGACAATGCTGTACACAATGCTTGAAAGCTAGATATGTCTCCTTCCGCATCATCATTATTAGCTTCTTCATCCTTACCAAAAACATATTTTAATGCAAGTGGTAATTTAAATATTTGAAGTAATTTAAGACGAATAGTCAAATAAATACCGGTACCTACTAGAAGAATTAGTAATGGTGGTCCCCAAATAATGCTGTCAATTTTCTCAAAAAAATCTTGAATTCCTGATGTTGATAATAATAAATTTGATAATAACATAAAAAAATCCTCCTAATTTTTTATCACGGAGGAGAATGAGAATTAATCTGTATAATTAAATTATCTTTTAAATTACTAAATTGATTAATCCTATCCCCTGTCCTTTTACCTGAGAGTTTCAGTAAAACAATTCATAAATTACAGCTTACAATTTACAATTAAAGATGAAATCTCATAAACAAATAAAAGTAGATATACTTTTATTTGTTCTTTAAATCATATCCTAATTACTGTATGTATTTCATTGTAGATTACTTTACTCCTTCGGTGCTCACTTAAAGTGAGTCTCTCCAGAGGCTCGTCCAGTAGCGGTCCTATTACCTGAACTATTCCGCTCTTCGGTGTATTATTATAAGTTTATATAAAACCTATAACAACATCTCTCCCGCTACCTTCATCCGAACGTTCTATTAATTTGTGTCTTTATTTTCTGTCTTAAATTATATAAGGATTTTTTTATTAATGCAAGTATTTTTTATTTTTTGTATATAACTATTAAATTTTAGTCAGTTAATTATGATTTTTATTAGTTATTTTCATTATATATTACAATTTATTTTTATTCCATTTTAAATATTACATATTATCTTTTTCATTAATACGTTCGTGTTTAAATGATAAAAAACACCTCAAAATAAATTTAAATTATTTTGAGGTGTTTTTATCTCTTATTAGATATATAGTTATTATAACTTTATATCTTGCAATTTACCTTTCCGCTTTAACTTTAATAACAATTCATTTGGGTCTTTATTTATTATGAGTTCTTCTGGAAAATCTATTGATTCTAGCATTTTAACGGCTTCTGTAAACTCTCCTATCCGAGTACAAAAATGTGCATCACTGTTTATTATTAATTTGGCATTATATTTCTTACATAACAATGCTATTTCCTTGCAGTTACTATCGCTTCCAATCCTAGATGTTGTAAATGAACTATTATTAATTTCTATTAGAACATCATTTTTTAAAGCATTCTTTACTATTTTTTCAAAATCAACTGGTACGTCAGGATTTCCAACGTGTCCTATTATGTCAACCTTACTGCTTTCCATCGTATTTATAAATGCATTTGTATTCTCTTCAATATTTCCTACTTTATAAACTGCATCATGGATACTTGCAATTACAATATCCATTATATCTAATGTAACATCATCCATATCTAAATTTCCATCGTAATCAATTATATTAGCTTCTGTTCCATAAAGCATAGTAACTCCGTAAAGTTCCCTTGGTAATACCTTATAATTATGAAAATACCAAATATGTGGGGAATGTGGCATGGTAATTCCATGTTCTGTAGTTCCAAGTACTTTTATACCTTTTTCTGAAGCAGCTTTCGCATTCTCCATTAAAGTTGAATAAGCATGCCCGCTAGCTATTGTATGAGTATGTACATCTAATGCATATTTCATTAAATCACCCTTTTCATTATATTTATTAAATCTCAGATTTAATTTATCTTATCTTAAATTTAAAATTTTTCACTATAATTAAAGAAATTAGTTATATATTTAGCTTTCATTAATTATGAATTCTCTAGTTATCATGTTATCATACTTCACTTAGCAATTAAACTATCTAAAAATAATGAAATCATTTACCTTTGGATTAATTTAATAAAAATCAGTAATTATTTCAAAGTAATTACTGATTTTTATTCTTTGAGTAATCGTTTCCCCAATTACTCATTTCTAATATTATTTATTCTATCAGTTGAGTATTTAACTAAATTGGCATACCTAATATATTTTTATAATTTGTTTACTTTATTATATGATTTAACACTTAAAACATCATTAATTATTACTCTCTAGTTAACAATAATTCCATATCATTATTACTTATCTGCTTTATATCCGATACTACAACAGTTGTAATATCATATCCAGCTTTTTTGATTGCTGTAATATCAAATTCTACCAATAAGGCTCCTGTTTTGACTGTGGCACTTTGAAGTACATGTTGCTTTGAAATGTTTTCCTTTCAATTCTACAGTATCAAAACCGATATGAATTAGAATCTCCGCACCATCATTTGATTTCAAACCAATTGCATGTCCTGTTGGAAATAGTGCTAAAATCATACCATCTACTGGTGAATATACTTTATCTTCACTTAGTATAATTGCAATTCCTTTTCCCATCGCTTCACTTGCGAATGCCATATCTTTTACTTTTGATAATGCTAGTACTTCACACTTGATTGATGCATTTACTATCACATCCATTAAATTGTTTAATCTACTATTATCTGAATCTATTACTTTTTTTTTCTGCTATCACAATTGGTCCATGACTGTTAGACTTTTCTTGTCCTTTTACTAGCATCCAAGATAAATACCAATGGGACGATTAATTAGTTTACGTAATCCTTTCATTGGTTTATCACTTTTTAACTCTTTATCACTTACAGCACTACACATATAATACGTTGCTGCTAAAAAATCTGTCTCTGCACTAGCGATAATATCTAAATCACCATCTAATAATATTTTCGAGATATCATATTCTTTAATATTATTTAAATATTTTTTTCTAAAATATATATCTGCAAAATTATAAGTGATTTTGTATTTTAAAATATCACAAGCTTCAACATCAATTGGATTGAATGTAGCTGGATATAAACATGAATTACACGTACATCTGCAATACTGGCACCTTTGCCCACTTCATTCCATGCTCCTTCAAATTGTTGTGCATTAGTTTAACTTCCCCACAAAAATCCTTTTTGAAAACCCCTTTTCATATTACACTTCCATCCTCTACTTTTCTAATATTTCTAAAATTAATCAAATATACAAGATTAAATTTCTTACTTTAATTGAAACACATAAATATATGATGTGTTAACAAAGTTAACATATTAAAAATATTTTTATTTATAGTTGTTCTATTTAAGAACTAATAATTCTTCACTAGCTTTTATCTCTTTATCCTTGGTGGCTTCAACACTATTATATTCATATGAATTAGTTACAACTACCATAGTTGTTGGATCTAATCCTTCTGATTTTATCTTATTTACATTGATTATTGAAAGAAGTTGACCTCTTTTAACTAAATCTCCTTGTTTAACTTTTGTATTAAATCCATCTCCATTTAATTTTACAGTGTCAATTCCAATATGAATAAGTATTTCTGCACCAAACTTTGATGTAATTCCTATAGCATGCCCTGTAGGAAATGAAGCTGAAACAACTCCGTCTACTGGTGATACTATTTCATTGCTTTCTGGGTAAATTGCTATTCCTTTTCCAAGACCTCCACTTGCAAATGCTTCATCTTTAACATCTGATAATTTAACTATCTTTCCATCTACTGGTGAAACTAAAGTTTCTTCTTTAACATCTATTTTAGAATTAACTTCTATATCAATATCTTCTTTTTTATCTTCAAATCCTAAAATTATTGTTGCAATTGTTGATACGACAAAACATATAAGTAAACCAATTACATAATATACAAAAGTATCTGATATAAATGCTGGTAATGTAGTTAATCCTCCAAAAACAAAGGCTAATGCTTTAACATGGAATGCTCCTATAAAAGCACCACCCACTGCACCACCAATTATTGAAGCAATAAATGGTCTCTTTAATGGTATTGAAATACCGTAAATAGCTGGTTCTGTTATTCCTGCTAAGAATATTGATATAACTGAAGATCCTGCCATAGATTTTGTTTTCTTATTTTTAGTTTTTAAGAATACTCCAAATGCTGCTCCTGCTTGCCCAAAGTTTGCTGCTCCTGTAAGTGGAACTATATAATCAAATCCTAAAGTACTTATATTATTTATCATCATTGGATTAACTGCCCATTGTAATCCAAATACTACAAATACATTCCATGCACCACCAATTATTGCTCCAGTTATAAGTCCATTTTTGTCAAGTAACCAATTTATAACTGCTGCTATTCCATTACCTACATATACTCCAAATGGTCCAAATACAATCATTGTTAATGGTACAACTATCACAAATGAAATTAAAGGAACAAATATTAGTTGAAATGTTTCTGGTATATATTTTTTAAGAAAACGTTCTACATAAGAGTAAAACCATATAGCTAAAATTGCTGGTATAACAGTAGATGAATATGTCATCAATATTACAGGTATTCCAAAAAATGTTGTTGTACTTCCATTCCCAGTTACAAGGCTCGTAATACTAGGAGAAATTAATGATCCTCCTATTACTGCTGCAATAAATGGATTTACCTTAAATCTTTTAGCTGCTGTAAAAGCTAAAAATATTGGCATGAAGTAAAATACTGCTTCACCTGCTGAAAATAAAATATGATACGTTCCACTTGTTTCTGATATTAAATTACATTTAACTAATAAGATCAAAATTCCTCTTAATACTCCGGCTCCAGCCAATACTGGAAGAAGTGGTGTAAATATACCGGATATAACATTAAAGAACCTAGATACTATATTTCCTTCATCCTTAACCTCAGCTTCATTAGCAGTTCCATCTATATTACCAATCTTTGTAATTTCATCATAAACGCTTCCAACTTGATTTCCAATGACAATTTGGAACTGTCCTGCTCCTCTTACAACTGATAATACACCATCAGTTTTTTCTATTGTAGTCTTATCTGCTTTCCCTTCATCTTTAAGTTTAAATCTTAACCTTGTTGCACAATATGTTAGTGATATTACATTGCTTTCTCCACCAACAAGTTTTAGTAATTTTTTTGCTAATTCTGCCTTATTCATAAAAAATCCTCCTAATCTTATTTTAGTAATCATTTAGATAAATTTTAATTATAAATTTAAAATGAGTAATCGATTGTTCATGTATGATTAATTTAATTCGTTTACATTGAAAATACTTACATGCCTATTATTTCATTCTTATATTTATTAAATCTCCAAGTAATCCTGGATATGCTCCACTGCTTATCTTTTCAGTTTGAGATGAATGTGTTATAAAATACTTATTCTTCTTTGTTAATATATCACACTCTGTTTTTTCAATAGGTGCATTAGTTCCTTTTATAAGTACAACAATTGTCATAAATCCCTCTTCATCAACTTTACATGGAGTATAATGAAGAGTAGTTCCATATAGTTCTATTGCTTGACCCTTTTTTAAATAAAAAGCTTCAACCTTACTTGAATCATAAGTATTTCCTTCCATGTCTTGAAGTTTACCAATTATTAAAATACAATCGGTTACTGCAATAGTCACTTCACTACCTTGATGATATTCTACACCAGTCAATCCAATATTTTGACCAGTACATTCTCCAGCCTCTATTTCCAAGTTTCCATAAATACAATTTTTTATCTTTTTTATGACTTCAAACTTTTCAATTCTTTCTACGCTTGCAGAATATGAATTTCCATTTTTGGGAATCTCTATATTTTCTTCTGCATATTTCATTAAATCTGAAAAATCAAATTCACTTACACTTAATACTTTTCCATATTGATTGAATTCTAAATCTTTTACTTCTTTTATTCTTAAATCTCTATTTAAATTTCTAATCACTTCTAAACTCATAAAATTAATCCTCACAAACATTTTTATTTAATGATACCCAAATTTAAATATATATTTGAAATTTTCTAGTCTTGACAAAAATTATTTTAATATTTATCTCGCAAAACATGAATCTTATTTAATCAAGTATATATAAGCTATCTTCTTAGATACAATTTAAAAACTGTTATTTTTTTTGTCTATCTTCTATTTCCTTTATCATATCTAGTCTTCTTTCATGTCTATCTCCTTCATAAGAAGCATTTAACCACGAATCAACTATCATTTTAGCAAGCTCACTTCCAACAACCCGAGCCCCAAATGCTACTATATTACTATTATTGTGTTGCTTAGATAACATTGCTGAATATGGTTCACTACAAACAACTGCTCTTATTCCATTGACTTTATTAGCCGCAAGAGATATTCCAACCCCTGTACCACAAATTAAAACGCCACAATCTATTTCTTTATTAACAATTGCATTTGCAACTGCTTCTCCATAAATAGGGTAATCTGTCCTTTCTTCATTGTGATGTCCAAAGTCCACTACTTCGTGTCCTAGTTCTCTTAAATGTTCTACAATTTCTAATTTCAACTTATAGGCTACATGATCATTTCCTATTCCTATTTTCATATTTTTCACTCCAAATCATATTATTTATTTTTTAATCTTTTTATAATAGTTGCATATTCTTCATCTTTTTTAAATAATGCTGATGTGCCTAATATAAATCCATCTACGCCTAACGCTGATAGCTCATTAATTTTTTTTGGTGATATTGCTCCGTCTACCATAATCTTAAATCCAAATTCTACTTTTAGCTTAACAAGTTTTTTAATCTTATTATTCACAAAATCTAAATATTTTTGTCCTGCAAAACCCGGATTCACAGTCATAACCATTACATAATCAACTAGTGTTAAAAGTTCTTCTATAGCTTCTATTGAAGTTCCTGGATTTATTGCTATTCCTGAAAATTTATTTTTTCCTTTTATTTTTCCAAGCGTCCTAGCTGGATGCTTATCTGCTTCTGGATGAATATAAATTATATCTGCGCCTAAATCAGCAAATAATTCAACATACTCTCCAGGATCTTCAATCATTAAATGTGTATCTACTAACTTCTTAGTATTTTTTCTTATACATTCAACATCTTGGGTTCCCATTCCAAAATTAGGTACAAAATTTCCATCCATTATATCTATGTGGAAAATATCTGTTCCAGCCAAATCTAGTTTTATTATTTCTTCTTTTAATGAATCATAGTTTGCACACATCATTGATGGACAAATTATTCTTTCCATATTAATCTCTCCTTTTAGTTATATATGATTAATCGATTACTCATATATATTTATTAAATTTTTATTTTGTTAAGCTCATATTTTGAGTAATCGATTGCTCTTATTAATATTATTATCTCAAATCATTTTATATTTGTCAATAGCATTATTTTATTATATTTACACTCTCTGTTAAATTTGATATTATTAACTTATAGAGAAATGCTTTACTCACTATAAGGAGAGTTTTATGGAAAATAATAAAAACATGTCAATCAAACAAATTGCTGAATTAAGTGGCGTTTCAACTGCCACTGTTTCCAGAGTTATAAATAATAATGGTCGTTTTTCTGAAGACACTCGTAAAAAAGTTATGGATATTATTAAAGAATATGATTATACAGTAAACATGACTGCCAAAAGTCTTAGAATGAGCAAATCAAAAACTATCGGCATTATAGTCCCCGATATAACCAATGAGTTCTTTTCTGAGATTGTTTTAGAAATAGAAAAATTTTTTTTTAGCTCAGGATATTCTGTTTTTATTTGCAACACTAACCAAGAAGATATGAAAGAAAGAGAATATTTTAGAAGCTTAGATTCTAAACTTGTAGATGGTATCATTTGTATATCAGGTCGCGAAAATATTCCTATGGATTCTATAAAAAGAAAAATACCTATAGTTTGTATAGATAGAAAACCTAAATATGATAGCACTGCGATATATGTAGAATCTGATCATTACTTAGGAGGCTTTATGGCTACTGAAGAATTGATTAATAAAGGCTGTAAACACATATTAATATTAACTAAAGCAAAAAGTTTATCTGTAAATAAACAACGTCTTGATGGATATACTGATGCATTAAAAAAACACAATTATCCAGTTAATGAAGAACTTATTGTAAAATTAGGTGGAACTTGTTCCAATTTTGACGAGTCTAGAGATACCGTAAATTATTTATTGAAAAAAGGTATTATCTTTGATGGGATCTTCGCTAGTAATGATTGGAGAGCTTATGGCGCATTAGTAGCACTTAAAGAAAATGAAATTCCTGTTCCTACGAAAGTTAAAATTGTTGGTTTTGATGGAATATCTGTTTCTAAATACTGTTATCCATCCATAACAACAATCTATCAAGATAAAAAGGCTCTCGCTTTAGAATCCGCTGATTTATTGTTAAGCTTAATAAAAGGTGAAGAAATTAATAATTCACAACATATTGTTATACCTGTTTCACTTATTCAAAGAGAAACTACTTAGGCACAATCAAAAATAACAAGTCCATCTGCCTTAGAGTGATTCAAATTCATATAGCAAACTCTGATAGTTTTAGTCATAAGTTGATTCTCCTACTTTAAATAGGTTATAATAGTATGAAATTTATTTTATTAAACTAAATTTCCTTATGACCAAATAAAAAATAAAAAGGAGGAGTTACTATTCATATAAATATAGTACTAATTTATATTTAATATAAATTTCACTGTTATTTACTCTTACTTTGAATAGTACAACAAAATATATGATTAAATTAATTGCAACAGATATGGATGGAACTTTATTAGATGAAAATAGTCACTTACCACCCGGTTTTACCGAGATTTTAGACCGTTTAAGATTTCAAGGCATTAAATTAGTTGTTGCTAGTGGTAGGCCTTATTATACATTACAAACTAACTTTGGACCTGTAGGAAAATATTTATCTTATATATGTGACAATGGCGCTTTAGTTGTTGACAATAATAAGATAATATATAAAAATATTATTGACAGTGATATGGTTCAAAATATAATCAATGAAGCAAAAGCAGTTATTGCAAATGTTTTAGTTTTATGTGCTCCTAATTGTGCATATATTGAAAATTGTTCTGAAGAACATTTAGTTGAAATAAGGAAATATTATACAACCTTAAATATTGTGGATGATATACGCAAAGTTGATGATGATATAATCAAAATTAGCATTTGTAACTTAAAAGGCTCTAGTAATATGGCAGATGGTAAATTTAAGGATGATCTTAATATAGTCTCTAGTTCTACAATCTGGACTGATATAATGAATAATAGTGTCAATAAGGGAATTGCACTAAAGAACTTAATGGATACTGATAATATATTAAAAGAAGAGACTATGGTCCTTGGAGACTATTATAACGATATAGAAATGCTAGCTCAAGGTGAATATAGCTTTGTAATGGAAAATGCTCCAAAAGACATGAAGCAATATGGTAAATACATAGCTGCAAGTAATGTAGAGCATGGTGTTTTAAGAGCTATACTTGAATATGCTCTTTAAACAATTTCTAAAATACAAGTATGGTGCAATAATTTAAAATTGTACTCTGCATACAAATGTTTAAAATAATAACATGCAGAGGTGCCCCAAATCTTTATTAATTAGCGGATTACATATCTTAAACGAGAGTCTAAATCTAAAATATATGAAAACTTCCATTTAGATAGTATCAATCAAATATTTCTATTTCTGTTAAATATACTATTCTTTCTTTGTGTGTAAATAAGTTTAAAGGTATATATTTACACACAGAGAAAAAAATATATTGGGAAATATTGTTACATTTCATTTAGCATCCAAATGAAAAAGTTTAATACTCCAGCATATATTAGCCAGATTAAATATGGGATTAGTAGTGCTGCTGATTTCTTTCCATCTTTTTCATAAAATCTTTTTATTGTTAATATTACGAATAAGACAAGCAGAATAAGCTCTAAAAATGCTACTCCATAAAGTCTAAATCCAAAGAAAATTAATGTCCATAAGAAATTAAGTAATAATTGTATTGTATAAACAAACAATGCAGAGCTCACATCAACATTGTCATATTTTCGCATATAAACCTTGTATGCTGCTATACCCATAAGTATATAAAGAATTGTCCAAGCAATTGGAAAGACTATTGCCGGAGGAGAAAAAGCTGGCTTAACTAAATTACCATATATTAATTTTATATTAGGAATTAGCAATGATGTAATTCCACCAATTAGAAGTGGAATAGCTATAGATATAATTAACGGTATAAATCTAATCTTGTTCTTTGATCTACTTTTCATATATTATCACCTCAAATTTAAAGTAATTCTAATTAACACAATTAATTTAATATATGTAAATATACTTAGAACTATGTATAGTAGCTAATTAAATTACTGTCAAGTTGTTATGTTATAATAATACAACAAATATATGTCTAATTTCGTCTGATATATGCGTGAACTTAGTTTTCACTTTAGATATCTATATTATTCAATATAAATATCTGAAAATTCTACATCAATCTTTTCTTCTAGCGGATTTATCTCCAATTCTTCATGAATAAGTTGACTATTGCGTAGATCTATCACTCTAGGCATAGTAATTATAAATTCATTTCCATTATCATCTGATATTAGTCTTATATTTCCACCTTGAAGTTCAACCAATGCTTTAGTTAGGAACAATCCAAGTCCGCTTCCTTCTTTAAGTCTATTAAATGCTTTGTTCATTTTAGTGAATCTATCAAAAATATAAGGAATAGTTTCTTTATCAATTTCCAATCCATCATTTTGAACTCTTATAATTACATAATTATTTCCATCAACACCTACACTAACTTTTATATTTCCTCCTTTTTTACCATATTTAACAGAGTTCGAAAGTATATTTAATATGATTCGTGTAATCATTTCCCTATCGCAGTTAACATAAATTTCTTCTTGATCGGCATCGAAAATCAACGTATTTTCTATCAATTGTATGTACTTATTGGATGCAATTGATACGTTCTCTATAATCTCAACTATATTATGTATTTTGAAATCTGGAATTACATATCCTTCTGAAATTTTATTAGCATCTATAAAATTATTAATTGTCCTAATAAGCCTTAAACAATTTTGCTTAATTATCTTTCTATTCTTATTAATACCCTTTATATTATTTTCTTTCAGATAGATCTGATTAACTTGTAGTGCAGTAAATATTAAATTTATAGGCGTTTTCAATTCATGAGAAATATTGGCGAAAAATTCTTTTTCAATTTCATCTTCTTCTAGATACTCTTCAAGAACTTTTCTTATTTTTTTATTTGCATTTATTTCACCTATATTATGAATATATAAAATCTTGCTTTTTTCATCTATACAAGTCAAAAATATCTCTACTTCTAAGTCCGGCTCTTTCATCTTTGCAAAAGGAATATAATTTTTAGATTTTTTAATATCTTCTAAAGTAATATCAAAATATTTTTTTATAAAATCATTTAAATCTATTCCTAAAATTTCGTTATTGCTAATATTTAAAGTTTTCAATGTTCTTTTATTAATATATTGAAGCTTATTTGAATAAAATAAAAATACCCCCCCATAAATGGAATCTATTAGCTCATTATTTCTAGCTTGGCTTTTTTGTAGCATTGAATTAGCTTCATTCAATACTATATTTCTTTTTTTTAAAATCAAATTAAGCTCTCTTTTTCTTTTGATTGCTAGATTTATATTATTATTAATTCTTTTTAATGAATTATCTGATACCTTATTTATTACATAATTATAAAATTTATAGAATGTGATGAATTTTATAATTATTATGATTTCACCACTCTTCCTATAACCCATATTTAAGCATATCATCCCAAAATAAGTAATTATTATGGTAAATATATAAAATACTATCCTTATAAACTCATAATCCAAAAATTTTTTTTTATTGCTTAAAATATTTTCTAAAGTGGATATACATATTGCGATACTTAGCACAACTCCTATAACAATGCTTGTTATAAAAAAAGATGATTTGAAATCATTCAATAATATATGATTTGCTTTAAATATAATAAACAAAACTATAAATGCTATTAAGTAACCAACGCAATATATTAAACTTTTAAAATAACTATTTTTAAATTTCAATATATTTTCTATTTGACAATACTCCAGATTAGCTTGTACAGTATATAAAAGAATCAGATAAACTACTGAAACATCCTTAAATAATAATGCTATTCCAATAGCGTTTAAAATTATTATTATACTTAAAACTAAATATGTAATTTGAAAGCTTTTCATAAATGTTTTGTCAATAAATTTTGTTCTTATTATATTAATGTAAATAAAGGCTGCAATCATAACTATACTAATTATGTAATTTAGTAATATATAAAATTTAAAATTCTTTATAAGAATAAAACATATAATCAATAATATAGCTGAAATAATAGTATTTTTTCTAATTTTATTTATTATATTATTAAGTATGCTAATATATTTATTATCCATATCTACTCTCCCTTTTTAAATTCCATATTTATAGTTGTACCTATATCTTCATTTTTTTTAATCTTTATATTTCCACCTTGCAATTCAACTAACTGCTTTACCACACAAAGTCCTATTCTAGTACCATTTTTTAAATCAGACTTGCAATTCCGACCAATTGGATATCGGTTAAATGCCTTATATATAAATTCTTGCTCAATTCCACTTCCATTATCTTTCACTAATATCTTAACATTGTCATGAGTTTCAACTATTATTACATATATTTTTCCATCTTCTGGAGTAAATTTTACAGCATTTGAAACTAAATTCAAAATTATCCTATCCATAAATTCACGATCAATATTTAATAAACACTCTTCAGTATTAGTATCAAAAATCAAATCAATATTATTCCATTTTACATAATCTACGAGTGACATTACATTATCCTCAATAACCTCCACTAAATTAATCATTTCTAGCCTTGGAACTAAATGATTAGAATTTAGTTTTGAATTATCTATTAAATTATTAGTTAATTTAATTAGAGAGATACAATTTTGTTTAGATATATTATTATATTTTTTTAATACTTCTATATTTCTTTTCTTAATATATATCTCCTTAACTTGCATTGCTGAATAAATAACATTGATTGGAGTTTTTAAATCATGACTAATACTTGAAAGAAATTTAGTTCTAATACTCTCTTCAATTTTTTTATTTTCTATACTCTTTCTTATTTCTTCTGTTCGTACCTTTTGTGTATTATCTTTAATTAATATTAATTTTTCACTAAGATCAGTATAAGCTGTTATAAATTTAGCTTCTATAAATCTCTTTTTATCACCTATATAAAAAATAGCATTATAATCTTTATTTTTTATATTATTTGGAATAAATTCAATGTATTTGCTTATATTCTTATTTATCATATCTCTTTTTTTAGAAATACCAGCAATTTTCAACAGCTGTTTATTTACAAATAAAATTCTATTATTGTGTGTATTTAAAACTATAATTGGATGAGGCATAAATCTAAGAAATGTAGAATATAAATATTCCTTATTCCTCAAAAGATTTATTGAATTTTCTAATTGCCTATTTCTAAATATTATTTCATAATTTAATTTATCTAGCTCTTCCTTTTTTTGATTTAATGATTTTGATAAATTTCTATATTGCTTTCCTACCAATTTAGTTATGATAATATTTAGTGCAATTCTAAAATTAAATAAATGCATAATTTCAATTAATACATTTGTTATGTCATTGTTTTCATTATAAAACCCATATATAGTTGCTATTGCTATTAATACTACTGAGTATATATAAATTTTTATAATATTCCATTTATCCTCGTTTAGATTTACTGATTTTTTCATATTTAAAATTATCTTTATAAATAATGGTACTTCAAAAATAAAATATATACCTCTTATAAAAATAATATTTACTTTGAAATAATATATTAATACTATACTTACGATAACTGAAATCGCTATATTGTAATATGATTTTTTTAGTCTTCTATTTTTTAAATAATATTCACTTAATGCATACATAGCAAAAGTTTCTATTAATAAGATGCTTTCTTTACTGTAATCTAAGTAAGTACTAAGTGAAATCAAACTATCTTTTTCATTAATATTTATTATCAATGCAACTGTTGATATAAAAATGATTAATGAAAAAAATATCACTATAATTTTCGAAATATATTGTTTATAGACCTTTTTTACTCGATTTAATAATACAAATAAAACTATACTTAGTATTATATAATAAATTTTAAAAATTATTGGTATACTTATTTTTTGATTATTAACTATAAGATTTAATATAAAATACGCAAGTATACTAGTTATATGAATATATATCATTGTATATTTATCCATATAAGACTTGTTCAATACTTTATTATTTTGTTTCATTTCTTCCCCCTATTTTTTTGAATATTAAGCTGAAATTTACAAAAAGTTTATCATTTCCTTTATATATTACTTTATTTCCCTTCAAATGTATATATAGAATTTTGTTAACTAAAAAGAATAGCCATTACAATATTTGGCTATCCTTAATAATTATTCAATTTTAAGTTATGTATATTCAAAATATTTTAATGACGTAATATTCCACTCATATTTAATTTCTCCATGAATTTTATTGTTAGTTTATTCATTGTTCCCTTTAATAATACTCCTATTATTAATGAAACAAGCATATAGATACTTAATATTACTATATCTTTAAATAATATTGAATATACTATTCCTGCCATAATTTGCCTCATCCCACTTATAGCATAAGTAAAAGGTAAAAATGGAGATATTTTTTGAAATATTATTGGAGTAACTTCAATAGGAAAATTTCCACTAGCCCCAGCCATTTGTAGTACTAATATAACTACAATAATAGCCTTACCAACATCATCTAATATACTAGCTGCAGTATAAATAATAATAATAAATACAATACTAACAAATACACTATAAATAATATACATCATTGGATGAATTGCATAACTTTTTAATATAACTAAAGCTCCTACACTTGCAACTATTGCTTGACATATTCCAATTGAAATAAATACTAGTAATTTCCCTAAGTACATTTCATAAGGCCTAATCTTTATTTTATCTCCTAAGCTCTGTGCGTGCAATGATAATAAAGCAGAGGCTAATAGACCTCCTACCCATAAACAAAGTACTGTATAAAACGGTGTAGATGTTGACCCATAATTAGGCCATGCGAATAATCTATTATCTTCTATTTCAATGGGACTTGCCATAAAATCACTTTGATTTTCCCACCCATTTGTTATCATATCTAACAATTCATCAATTTTATCTTCATCATCCATTTCTCTAAGTTTATCTGCCAGTTCATGAATTTTATCTTTAGCCTCTGGAACTTTTTCTTTTAATTTATTCAACTCATTATTAGATAAGTTTGTTGCATCCTTAGAAGCACTTAATAAATTCTCTACTTTAGGTAGTGTATCTATTCCTTCATTAACTAAATCCAATCCATTAGCTAAAATTCCTCTAATTGATTGAAATCCATTTTCAACTGCTGGCACAACTTCTGAATCATAGCTATCTGTAGTATCTGCAACTAAATCATGCACATCATCAGTTACTTTTATTATATCCTTAAGTGTTTGAGTATTTAAGCCTTCACCATTATCTAATTTTGCGATTTCCTCATCAGATTTATTACTTAGTATTTCAAGTTTTTCATCAATTGTATTTAGTTTATCTATAGCATTAGAAAGTATTTTACTGGTATCTTTCAAATTATTTTTCATACTTTGCAATGATTTTACTTGATTATCTAATTTCGATTGTATTGCTTTTATTTCCTCTGGTGTTTGTTCATTTTCATCAATCAAAGGCAATTTAATTTCCATATTACTTATTTTATCTATAAATTTTTTCAAACTCTTAAGTTTATATCTGCCTTCACTAATTGTTTCTTTTGTAGCTTTAGCAGAATCAGAAACTGCTCCTAAAGTCTTTCTAGCCACCTCTGGCAATATTTCCTCATCAATATTTTTAAGTTCTACACTTGAAATATCAAGTAAATTTTCTGATGCTACTAAATCATCCTTTATTATTGGGGATATATCGGATAAATAACTTTGAGTTCTATCCAAAGCTGATTGACTGTCATTTAGAAAATCATAAGTAGAATCGAATGTATTAGATACCGTCGGGATCATATCATTTGTTTTATCCAATACTTTTGAAAGATCTGTTGTCCCTTGAATACCACTGTCTAGTAGTGTTTCAAGTGATGATATATTTTCATCCAATTCATAGACATTATCAACTATACTTTTTATCTTGCTTCTATTTCCTTCTATATCTACCCCTTTTTCATTAAAAACTCTAAATAAGACGCCTGAAATAGTCTTCATTATATTTTCATCTAGTTGAGTTTTCAAACTTTTTACTCCTGAATCTGTCATTTTAGGGGCTATTGAATTTTTCTTTTCATTTACTGTATATATTAGCTCAGGTTTTATGACATTTTTTTTAACTAATGTCGTTGAATCTTTTGAAAAATTCTCTGGTATTTCAATTGTGGCATAATATTTTTCTAATAACAAATCTTGCTTTGCTGTTTCTTTATCATCTATAAATACCCATCCTAATTTATCATTATCCTTAAGCTTTTCAACTAATTCATTCCCTAAATTTATATTTTGTTCTTTAAAAATTGTTCCTCTATCATCATTTATAACTGCAATCTTTATTCCATTAGTATTAGAATACGGATCCCATGAGGCTTTTATATTTATTAGCGAATATAATGACGGAATGATTATAAGTATTATAATCATAAGTCGTGCTACCCAATTAGTACATATTTTATTCATATCTCTTTTATAAATTTTAAATATATTCTTCATAATTCAATCCCTCTAATATCTACTATTTAAGTTTTAATTAATATCATATATTATTTCTAGATTTAATCCAATATATTAATTAACTATTCATTATTGAACTTTCTTTCAATTTATCAATCATATTTCTTCTCTTTTTATTTGCAACTTTTTTAAATAAAATTCCAATAATAATGGATATTATCATAAATACACATAATATTGCACTATCTCTAATTAATATTGAATATACTATTCCCGCCATTATTTGTCTCATTCCACTTATAGCATATGTAAAAGGAAGTAATGGGAATATTTTTTGAAAACTCGTTGGATTAACTTCTATAGGAAAATTACCACTAGTTCCAGCTACCTGTATCACAAGTAGCACTACCCCAACTATTATTCCTCCATATCCCAAAATGCTGACAGCAGTATAAATTATACTTATAAACACAATACTCACAAATATAGAATACAATACAAACATTATGGGGTGGACTGCATGAGTATGCAATATAAATAAAGCACCCATACTCGCTATTGTTGCTTGACCTATACCAATAAATAGAAATAATAACATTTTTCCAAAATATACTTCATAAGATTTTAATTCTTTGCCCTCTTCAAGTACATGTGCTTCTGTTCCAATTAGAATAGAAAGCATATATCCTCCAATCCATAGGCAAAGAACTGTATAAAATGGTGTAACTGCTGAACCATAATTTGGCCATGGAAATAATCTATTGTCTTGAATTTCAACTGGACTTGCTAAAAAGTCACTCTGGACTTCCCAGTTATTTGTTATCGTACCTAATAATTCATCAATATCGTCTTTATTATCTATTTTTTTAAGCCGCGCTGATAATTCATGAACATTATCTTTAATCTCGGGAAACTTTTCTTTTAATTTATTTAATTCATCGTTAGATGAATTCGATACATCTTTGAAAGTATTTAATAATTTCTCAACATCTGGTAATATATCTTTTCCTTGCGCATTTAAAATCAATCCATTATTTGTAATTTCTCTAATTGAATCAAATCCATTATTAATTGTTGGTACAATCTCTGAGTCATAATTATCTAGAGTAGTTGAAACTAAAGTGTGAATATCATCTAGTACTTTTCTTGTATCTGTAATATTTTGAGTATCTAACTTTCCACCATCATCCAATCTTTTAATTTCATCATCAGCTATATTGATTAATGTATCAAGCTTTTCATTAATGGTATCTAATCTCTCTATTACCGTAGAAATTGTTTTACTCTGCTCCTTTAAAGCATCTTGTGCATTTTTTAATGCATTTGTTTGCTTATTTAAAGTTTCCTGTATTGATGCTATCTCTTCTGAAGTCTGAAGTGATTTATCGATTTCCAATTTAGGAATTTCCATTTTACTATATTTATCAATGAGCCTTTTTATACTCTTAAGTTTAGATCTTACGTCATCATTGCTTGTTTTGATTGCTTTAGATGTATCATACACTGCTAGCAACGTCTTTTTAGCTACCTCTGGTAATATATTTTCATCAAGGGTTTTAAGGGCTATAGTTGAAGTATCAAGCAAGTTCTCTGACTTTACTAGTTCATCTTTTATTATTGGAGCTGAATCTGATAAATCATCTTGAGTTTGATCTAAAAAATCTTGATTATTATTTAAGAATTCATCTGTTGCATCCAATGTATCAAATACTGTTGGTATAGTCTCATTCAGCTTATTTAATAATTCAGAAGTACTTATTGTTCCTTCAATAGCCTCATCTAATGATTTTTCAAGTTCCGGCATATTTTGATCTAATTCATAAACTGAATCTATTATATTTCTGAGCTGTGATCTATTATTCTCTACGTCTACTCCCACCTCATCACACGCTCTAAATATCATTCCTGAAATACTCTTTACTATATTCTCATCTAATTCACTTTTAACAGTTTTTATTCCAGCATCAGTTATTTTTGGTGCTATAGCATTTTTCTTTTCATTTACAGTATATATTAACTTAGGTTTTACAACATTCTTTTCAACTACTGTAGTAACATCCTTTGAAAAGTCTTCTGGTATTTCAATTGTTGCATAATATTTTTCTAATAATAAACCTTCATCAGCAGTTTCTTTATCAACAAAAACCCATCCTAAATCATGATTTTCTTTAAGCTTATCTACTAATTCATTACCTAAATTTATATCATGCTCCTTAAAAACAGTACCATTATCTTCATTGATAATTGCTACTTTTAATCCGCTAGTATTAGCATATGGATCCCATGATGCCTCTATGTTTATTAAAGAATATAGAGATGGTATAATCATCAGGGCTACTACTACAATTGCTGCCGCCCAATTAGTAAATATTTTATTCATATCTCTTTTGAAAATTCTCATTATATTTTTCATCTTTTATACCTCTATCAGAAAATCATTTATTTATAGATTATATCACACAAAATGACTAATAGTCATTTTTTATGATAATTATTACTTGAAAAAATTTTAATTCATTCATTACTCTTAATATGCGCAAAAAAACTATCACGTATTTTATCTATTATATAGTCTGATAAAATATGTGATAGTATGTTTTTCATTAATCATAGATATTTTTCTATTAATAAGGGTAAAATGGTGCAGGTAACGGGACTTGAACCCGTACGTTAAAAACACACGCCCCTTAAACGACATACT
>LIDZ01013825.1_pt1 | contig 143441 bp, 131 predicted proteins | sample 644651 | NCBI WGS metagenome assembly LIDZ01 (sample SAMN03856242, study PRJNA289617) | food metagenome | isolation source: wine grapes on drying loft during traditional withering process | host: Vitis vinifera cv. Corvina | place: Italy: Gargagnago di S. Ambrogio di Valpolicella | collected 2014-01
GTTTCTCCTTCTCCATAAGGGCCTGTTGGGCCCGTTGCTCCCATTGGACCTGCAATACCCTGTGGACCTGTCGCACCAGTTTCTCCTTCTCCATAAGGGCCTGTTGGGCCCGTTGCTCCCATTGGACCTGCAATACCCTGCGGACCTGTCGCACCAGTTTCTCCTTCTCCATATGGTCCTGTTGGGCCCGTTGCTCCCATTGGACCTGCAATACCCTGCGGACCTGTCGCACCAGTTTCTCCTTCTCCATATGGGCCTGTTGGGCCCGTTGCTCCCATTGGACCTGCAATACCCTGCGGACCTGTCGCACCAGTTTCTCCTTCTCCATATGGTCCTGTCGGTCCTGTTGGCCCTATTGGACCTGTCGATCCTTGACCATATAATCCTAGAGCATATGAAATAGAGATCTGAATGAGCCTAATTTCTTCAACCATTTCATCCTTACAAGCACGGTCTACACACAATGCAAGGACAAAGGCTAATAATTCTGCCAACAACTGTTGCAGATTTGTTCCAACACTTATTACTGAGAAAGGCTTTACCTCCGTTGAGACTATAGTCAATTCCAATATTGATAGAAGTTCTGTTGGATCCGGTTCTTTACATTTTGTTTTTTTCAAGAACACCCTAAGTTGTTGCAACACTTTTTGCAGTTTAGCAGTATGCGATGTAGTCGGATTTGTCAGCGCAGGAGGCACTACCTCACCCAGCTTAACTATAATGTGTAATAAAGCTTTAGCATCTGAATCGCCATGACATGGTTCACATTCCTTCATATGACTGTATCTCCTCCTTCATCTTTTTCTGAATTGTCTAGAAGATTGAGTGATGCCAAATCTTCAATAGTAACAACATATTCTGAGGAGGCGTTTTTGGTGCTCAAAAAAACTAAATATTTTGTCGGTAATATAATTATTTCAAAAAACATACAGTCTATATATGTTTATATTCGGAGGGATTTTATGATAACGATAAGTCTCTGTCTCATTGTGAAAAATGAAGAACTAACCCTTGATCGATGTTTATCTTCAGTGGCAGATATCGTTGACGAAATCATCATTGTGGACACGGGTTCGACAGATCTCACCAAGACGATTGCAAGGAAACACACGGAAAAACTGTATGATTTCAAATGGATTCAAGATTTTGCAGCAGCACGTAATTATGCATTCGCTCAAGCAACGAAGGAATATATTCTGTGGTTAGACGCAGATGATGTCGTGAAAGAGGAAGATGCCATTCTATTTAAAGTTTTAAAGGAAACACTAGACCCTTCTGTAGACTCCGTTACCATGAAATATCATCTAGGCTTCGACTCCTTTGGGAATGTAACATCCATCAACAGACGTAATCGACTTGTTAAACGGAGTAACCATTTCCGTTGGATTGGTGCAGTTCATGAATACCTCGAAGTAGGTGGAAACATCATCAATAGCGATGTTGCAGTAACTCATAGTAGTATTCATCATGACAGTGATAGAAACCTTAATATTTATGAGCAACGATTCTCAAATGGTGAACAATTCTCTCCACGCGATCTTTATTATTTTGCCAACGAGTTGTTAGATCATCATATGTACGAACGGGCGATTACGTTCTACGAGAAATTCCTTAATACCCAAGAAGGCTGGATCGAGGATAATATTTCATCATGCGGGAAACTGGCCGATTGCTACCATGGTCTAAATAATAAAGAGAAAGAATTAGAATCAGCCTTAAGATCCTTTCAGTATAATTCTCCTCGCGCTGAATTTTGTTGCAGAATAGGGTATCATTTCCTACACAATGGCCAAATTAATAATGCTATCTTTTGGTATGAAACTGCCACTAAACTTGAACGAATAACCACAAATTTAGGGTTTCACAATGTTCCTTGCTCGACTTGGCTTCCTCACTTACAGCTGTGTGTTTGCTACGATCGAATCGGCAATTACAAGCTTGCTTACGATCATAACGAAGAAGCTCGGAAATATCGCAGTGACGACCCCAGTATACTTCAGAATAAAACTTATTTGGAATCCATTCTTGACAAAGAAGAGGAAACTCTTCCTGGTAAACCATTATGAATCATCCGAAGAAACGCGTACTGATCGGCAGTCCTATTCACCAAAAACCTGCCATTTTACAGGAATTCCTCTCCTCTCTTCTTCATTTAAAACAACATCATATTGAACTGAACTTTTATTTCATCGACGATAATATAGATCAGGATTCAAGCCATATTCTTCAACAATTCTCCCAACAATCCGAGCACGTACTCCTTCAATCGTCTGGGCTTTCTGACGATTATATTCGAGATGATACCACACACAGTTGGAACACCAATCTGATCTGGAAAGTGGCCAACTTCAAGAACACCATGATTCAGCACGCCGCCAAATGGCAGTATGATTATTTATTTCTCATCGATTCCGACCTCATTCTCCACCCAGATACGATTGAGCATTTAGTTGCGACTGATAAAGATATTATTTCAGAAATATTCTGGACTCAGTGGCAGCCAAACGCCATGTTCCAACCTCAAGTATGGATGCGAAACGAATATGACCAATGGGAACAACATCTAGGTGAGCGACTACCTGATCAAGAAATTGCTATCCGATTCGCACAATTTATAGCGAAACTGAAGGACCCTGGATTATATGAAGTGGGAGGCTTAGGAGCCTGTACTTTAATTAGTCAGCATGCGATTCAAGTAGGTGTCAATTTCAATCCAATTCATAACATCTCCTTTTGGGGAGAAGACCGCCATTTCTGTATCCGTGCCGTAGCATTAGGTATCCCATTATATGTGGACACACATTATCCTGCACTCCATCTATATCGAGATTCAGATCTGGATAAAGTATCTTCTTTCAAGAAAGAATGCGGAATCCGTCATATTGAGGAGGAACTTTCCTTAGCAGAGAACCATAATCGTCCCCATGTGGAGGTCATTCATGAAAACCACAAATTGACCCTAACGATGGTCGTGAAGAATGAGAGTAGCCGCTTTCTCAGACAAGTACTTGAGGAACACCGTAAATACATTGATGAAGCCGTTATTATTGATGATGGCAGTAGTGATGGAACAATCGATCTATGTTATGAAGTCCTTGAAGGTATTCCCGTACGTATAATTCAAAACGATGTCTCTAAGTTCTCAAATGAGATTGATTTGCGTAAACAACAGTGGGAAGAAGTAATAAAAAGTAACCCGGATTGGATTCTTAATCTGGATGCTGACGAAATGTTCGAACCCAGATTTGCAAAAGAAGTCCGTCCATTACTTCGAGAAGCCGATGTAGACTTATTTTGCTTTCGTCTCTTCGATCTATGGAACCAAGATCATTACAGGGAAGATCTATATTGGAAGGCACACTTTAATTACCGCCCCTTTCTCGTTCGATATAAAAAAGACTTTGTATTTCAATGGAAAGAAACCGCCCAGCATTGTGGAAGGCTTCCAGAAAATATATTCGCGTTACCGCACTCCTTATCTGACCTACGATTGAAGCATCTAGGTTGGTCGCGACCCGAATACCGTCTTGAGAAGTATTTAAGATATCATGCGCTAGATCCTAATGGCGAATTCGGCTGGAAGGAGCAATACGCCTCCATTCTAGATGAACAGCCAAATTTAATACCGTGGGTAGAATAAGAGATTACGAATGATTATCCTCTGAATGGAAAGGAGTCCTAAATGAGAATCATTCATACGATGCCTTTAATGATTCGAAGTGAACCTTTGAATATAGAGGATATAACTATGGCATCAGCATGCTTTGAGAGCCTGGCCTTAACTGATAATGCGCTTGTCATTATCTATAATCAAGGTGGACTGGACAATGCACAGTTGAACCATCTATGCTCTTCCTTCAAACTTTCTACCGTCATACTTGGTGAGGGGGAGAATGTTGGAATTGCTCGCGCAAGACAGTGTTGTTTCGAGTATATTTGGAAGTATCATATCGATACAGAATACATATCTGAAATTCATGTAGATATGGTGTTCCCTCCGAACTGGCAATCACCTCTAATAGAATATTTAGATATCACTGATGAACCTATGATTTCTCCAGGAATTATTACAATCAACGGGGAATTGCAACCCCTCGGACAATATACGCACATCCCTTCAACATATCCCGAATTGATTACGCACTTGGAGGGTTTAAGCTTAGATGAAGTTCATCCAGGATTTGTACATCCCGTGATACACAGAGCGAGCGCTTTACGATCTGTCGGGGGGTATGACACGCAGTTTTTACGGGGTAAACAAGGTTATGAGGATGATAGCCTACTCCTTGGTTACGTCTACTATATGGGAACCAAGAATCAGTGGCGTCCCAATTGCTATTTGAAATCATGGGTATACCATGCCACCATGGCCCAACGTATGTCTCTTCCCGACAAACATATTGATTTTGCTATAAATGAGAAAGGGCTATTTCAACAGTATGGGGCATACGGATTGAAGCAATTATCCCAAATTCATTCAAATCCCACTGGATTTGAGCAGATCATCCATAGATATATTCATGAGGAGGAATAATATGGTCGACAAACAAAAAGAAGTATGGGACGCATTATGGTCACATAAGGTTTCATATCGCTGGGATTCACTCAGTCAAATCATTTATGATACGATCCACCAATGGGTAAATCCCATTCAGAATTTAAGTATTTTGGAAGCCGGATCTGGAACCGGTAAGATTTCATTACGACTCGCCTCGGAGGGTGCTCAGGTAACACTTGTAGATTACTCGGAGAAAGCATTGGAGAATAGTCGAGAGGCATTCGGACAAGAAAGTTGCCAAGGAACATTTATTTTGTCGGACATACGTAAAATACAAGCACCAAATGATAAATATGACCTCACTTGGAACGCAGGTGTATTAGAGCATTTTACATTTAATGAGAAAGTAGATATCTTAAATGAAATGGCGAGAATCACGAAACCAGGGGGCACTATTCTTATCTTAACACCCTATTCAAAATGTCTACCTTATCGAGTGGGGAAAGCTTTTGCCGAGAAACAAGGTGTCTGGATGTATGGTGTAGAGGATCCAGTAACAACACTTGCGGAAGAATTTGAAGAGAGTCGAATCCCTTTACTTAGTGAAACAGACATTGGTTTTGTGAACAGCTTAGATTTCCTTGACTTTATTCCCCAATCAGACATCATCAAACAAGCCATTATTCAATGGTATCAGGAGCTTTCAAATGAAGAGCAAGGCTTATTTCCAGGGTACTTACTCGTCAGCGTGGGAAAAAAAGAAGGCTAACTACGTCCTTATTAATCTTCGATTCGTATCCATAATCCGTAACAAGCCAAATATAGTGTGCCGCTAGAGTTACTCCTACCCATTTGCTGCACGCTATTTTTATAGTAATTGTGCTATCCTAATTCCGAAAAAGTTGTCATTAAACTTCCCACCGATTAAAATTCAGAACAGATGTCATCGTCAATCCAATCGCTGAACTTGAAGAAGTAACCATCGCTGAAAGAGAACTCCCTGGTGGAAGAATAATACTTCCTGAAAACTGTTGCGCAAAGGTACCAGGGCCTAGTTGAAAAGAAGCTACAATTGTGCCTCCAGTTATCGCACCTGTAGAAGATTGGGTTGTCGAAGTACTCGTTGTAGCATTCCCAAAATTATTATTAGTAGGCGTTAATGTAGATGGACTTGTTAATGTTCCCCCTTTTACCATAGTCATGGTTCCTGTTAAAGAAGAAAGTAAAGATGAACCCCCAATACTCCCATTAATCTGGGATAAGTACACGGTTCTACCACTCCCAATTGGATTAGATAATAGAAGAGAAATAGTCGCTGAGGTAAGACTAAGAACTACCAATGCCGAGGCGGAGCCACTTACTGAAAAAAGCCTACCGACTTTACTTGCATCGTTTTCGGGCGGTGCGATAATACCGGGGTTCTGATACGTGTTGGTCATTTGAACATTTACAGGTTTGGTTATCGTATCAAATACATAATAGTTCGGCATTTCAACGTTCTCCTTTTTTATCGAATTAGTATTCCCACCAATTAATGCTAGCTGTTGCAGCAGAAGTACCTGATGAAAGCGTCGCTGTTACCGTTAATGAGGTATTCGGAGGGACGATAATTCCGCCAGTATAATTAATAACAAATGGGCCAGCAGCCAATAACATGGATGCAACCGTGACAGGACTTCCTGTAACGGATGTCGTTGCACTTTGTGCTGTCATCACACTTACCGCTACGCTACCAAAGTTTAAATTCACCTTCGTCACAGCAGTTCCACTAACCGTCCCATTCTTTATGATTGTTAAGACGACTGCCGCTGTTGCTGCACTTCCTAAAACATGAGAAACATACATATTCTTTCCACTACCTAATGGATTGGTTATTTGAAGCACTAACGGAGCTGCTGTTGTGACCGTAGATGCAAAATTCACACCAAACAACATTCCCGCTTTGGAAGCAGATCCTTCCGGAGTAGAATCTATCCCTGGAACGATATAAGTATTTACCTACTGTGTATATAAAGGATTATCTATCTGATTAAATATAGAATAGTTCGCCATCATCTCTGCCCCTTTCTTTATATTGATTAATCTTATATTGCATTCTCCTTCACTATATGTAGATTTATCGTACAAGTTGTTAGGAGAGTGCGTATTTTATTTACTTCTTATGCCGCATTAAGAAAGCAATATATATGACTAATTATAGTACGTGTCCAATCATGAATTAGCTCCCCTCATATATTGTATAAGTACTATAAATACAAACTTAACATGTTATATCTTGCCTGCGTGTGGCCGCAGCGAATCCGTAGCTCTTATAACCATGAATGATGGCCCCGCCGATGGTACGAGCCTTTATTCATGGTTATATTTAGGATACAGAGAGAACTGTGTCATCAAAAAAACACATTAAAAATGGATTTACTTTTAGGAGGTGAATGAACATCTGTGATAAGCAAATCCACATCAAAACAGGGAAAATCAAAAGATGTAAACTCAAACTATGTAAACCGAAAAAATGTAACTCCAAAAAGAAAAGTATCAAAAAGTGCAAATTCAATAAGAAAAAAAAGACATGCCCTTCCGTTAAAAAAACATGTTACGTCAAACAAATTAATAACTACAAAATCATCAAACATGTACGCATTGTCCAACCGGTCAGAGTCGTTGCAAAGGATTTAGATATAAGAAACTTAAACCCATCAAGAGATAAGGTAGAAATATTCGGATCCGATGGTCAAGAACTGTTACCCATACGTACCGATTCCATGGGAAGACTTGAGGTCGTATCCAGCGCTACTACCAATACCGTTTTTATGGAAGAAAAATTCTTGAACGTAAACGTAACCCATGCTACTACCTCACTTCCCGCACAAGATTCTAGAACTAAATCCATGACCTCTTATGCAGTTGCAAACCGTGGAGATGAACCTGTAATCGTTAGAGTAGAGATTAGTCCTAATGCCCTTGATTATGCTAAAGACATGCAAGAAACCGTTCTCCCTCAATCCATGCGTGTATTCGTTCCAAACCGATTTCTTAAATGGACACGGGTATCCATAAATACCGAATCATCAACGAGTTCCAGCGTAGTCGATGTTTATTTCCAATCTCAAACTATGGGAAGTGAACAACAAATCTTATAATGAAAGGAAGAGATGTCTTGCCAAACTTTAGTGCTTTTCAATCAGACCCAGATAATCTACGAACTCTTATTTTTGGTCGAGATGCAACATCTGTTGAACGAGCTATAGCCACAGATTCTAGCGGTAATATCTCAACCAACATCCTCAACGGGACCATTACTAGTGTAATGGGTGCTACCATCACCGCAGGTACTTTATCTTCTGCGGGTACCGTTACCAACATCTTGAACGGGACCATTACTAGTGTAATGGGTGCTACCATCACCGCAGGTACTTTATCTTCCGCGGGTACGGTTACCAACATCTTGAACGGGACCATTACTAGTGTAATGGGCGCTACCATCACCGCAGGTACTTTATCTTCTGCGGGTACCGTTACCAACATCTTGAACGGGACCATCGATAGCGTATTGGGTGCTACCATCACTGCAGGTACTTTATCTTCTGCTGGTACAATTACCAACATCTTGAACGGGACCATCGATAGCGTATTGGGTGCTACTATCACTGCCGGTACTTTATCTTCTGCGGGTACAGTTACCAACATCTTGAACGGAACTATCGATAGCGTATTAGGAGCTACTATCACCGCCGGTACTTTATCTTCTGCTGGTACAGTTACCAACATCCTAAATGGGACAATTACTAGTGTCCTTGGTGCTACTATCACTGCAGGTACTTTATCTTCTGCGGGTACAGTTACCAACATCTTGAACGGAACCATTGATAGTGTGCTCGGTGCTACCATCACTGCCGGTACTTTATCTTCTGCGGGTACAGTTACCAACATCTTGAACGGAACCATTGATAGTGTGCTCGGTGCTACCATCACTGCCGGTACTTTATCTTCTGCGGGTACAGTTACCAACATCTTGAACGGAACTATCGATAGCGTATTAGGAGCTACTATCACCGCAGGTACTTTATCTTCTGCGGGTACAATAACGAACATCCTCAACGGGACCATCGATAGCGTGCTCGGTGCCACCATCACTGCCGGTACTTTATCTTCTGCGGGTACGATAACCAACATCTTGAACGGAACCATCGATAGCGTGCTCGGTGCCACCATCACTGCAGGTACTTTATCTTCTGCTGGTACGATAACCAACATCTTGAACGGAACCATCGATAGTGTGCTCGGTGCCACCATCACTGCTGGTACTTTATCTTCTGCTGGTACAGTAACTAACATCTTAAACGGGACCATCGATAGCGTGCTCGGTGCCACCATCACTGCCGGTACTTTATCTTCTGCGGGTACGGTCACTAACATCCTGAACGGAACTATTACTAGCGTATTGGGTGCTACCATTACTGCTGGTACTTTATCTTCTGCGGGTACGATAACTAACATCTTAAACGGGACCATTACTAGTGTCCTTGGTGCTACCATCACTGCCGGTACTTTATCTTCTGCGGGTACGATAACCAACATCTTGAATGGGACCATTACTAGCATATTGGGCGCTACTATCACTGCCGGTACTTTAAGTAGTGTAACTTCTATTTCACAGCGAAGCTTTATAGAACAATCTACTCTAGGTATTGCAACAACTAACGTTCTAACTCCTTTACCAGCTGTCACCACAAGTGTGCTAGGCACATATTCTTTCTTCATACGGAATACTGGCGCAAACCCCGTTAATACACAGCTTGAAATTAGCGCAGACGGTACCAATTATTACGTTGATACGAATGGTGATAACCCACTAGCAGCAGGTGCCATCGATGTACTCGTCCCATCCCGCTTCTTGAAATATACTCGCGTGTCATATGTTTCAGCGAACCCAGCAACTGCCTCGACCATTAACGTTATTTTCAACGCACAAGGAACCTAATTTCTTCTAAGTTCATATAATGTAATGAACCTTCTGAGTACATGGTCTTCCATGTACTCTTTATTTGTGCATCATTTTAATGTATGATCCCTTTCCCAATAAAACTAACATATCTCGCAGAAGTTGATCTTAGCATAACCGTAGTGCGTGAGGAGGAACACCCATGAATGAACATACTATTGGAGTTCACATCATCATAAAAGATGAAGCAGAATTATTAACACAATGTTTGGAAAGTGTACACCATGCAGATGAAATCATCGTAGTCGATACCGGTTCGAAGGATACTTCCGTTAGCATCGCTCGCTCTTATGGAGCGAATGTCATAACTATGGATTGGGAAGATGATTTCTCCAAGCCTCGTAATGAAGCATTACGCCACGCGAATACGGAATGGATTCTGATGATAGATGCGGACGAACGTCTTTTAACCCCGCTTCACATCGTCAAAGAACAGCTAACATCCATCGAATCTCATATTCAAGCCTTAACGGTTACTATTGATAATTTGGTGAGCAGCCAGCCTGAGAATCGTGTTATACATCAAGCGCTCAGACTATTTCGAAGAAATGAAGATTATGAATTTCGAGGAATCATTCATGAGCAAATCGAACCTTCGATCATTGAGAAGTATGGACACTCCGCTATATTGGCCTCAGATATTCAGATCACACACTTTGGTTATTTGCCGAAGATCTTGCACATCAAGAACAAAGTAGTACGCAATGAAGCTTTACTGCGGAAATCTTTAAAGGAAACGCCAGATGATCCTTTTCTTTTATATAATATGGGAGTTACCCACTGCCAAGCAGGTCAATTGGAAGTAGCACAAGCTTACCTAGAACAAAGCTTATCCCTTGGACCCATTAATCAGTCTTACCGCGCTAATTTAATTCGAGATCTATGTAAAATCTATTACGAACAGAACCTAATGAAACAAATGGATATTCTCTTAATTCACGAATTGGAACGATACTCAGATTATCCCGACCTTCATTTCTTACTTGGTCAATCTCTAGAACGACAGGGTTTACTTGAAAGAGCATACGATACTTATCAGAACGCGGTTTCTTGTACGATCGGCACACAGAACCCGCTCTACATCACCGAAATGGGCGTGGCAAATTTTCTTCCACTATGTCATATGGGGATGATTGCACAGCAATTAGGACGAATGGAAGATGCGGCCCGTCTATTTCATCAATCACTTCAGTTCAATCCAATATATGTCCCTGCACTGAAAGGTATTGCTTCAAGCTTTCAACAACTAGACGTGCCAAATGATGACATCCATACTTTACTACAACAAATCGCAGATCCCACTACAATGGAAGATCATATCCTAATAATAGAAGCACTGAAAGAAATACAAGCTCACGAGTCTATTGCTAGTTACTCGAAGACATCTAATATCTGCGAACCAAGAATCCTATTTGCCGTATGCGCCGCACTAATAACAACCTCTCACTTCGATGATGCATCTAACCTTTTCAACCAAAATGTCTCCCAACTTTCCTATGATGATCTAACTATTGCGTGTCATATGTGGTCAATTTGTCAATGGCAACAAGACCTGGGCGAACTTCAAGATAGCTTATACTCAAAAATGCCTCTCCCTATGTGCAAAAGATATGAGTTTGTGGACCAATTATTACAGATACCTTCAGAAACCACCGACCATAATTACCCTAAAGATATATTAGAACTTGTTATGCATCTCGTTCGTCAAGCAGTGTCATTATATCAACCAGATATAGCCCAACGTCTCATCGAGCATTTCCCAGAAGGTAAGCTTACCTATGCCAAAACACTTTATATATATGGAGATACGCTGACAGCCGCGGATATGCTACTATCTTTGCTACAACAAGATCTGCTTGATTACGAAGCTAGAATTTACTTAGGTGAAATTCTCGTTGATAAGGGCCATTATTCGCAGGCTGCAGAATGGTTCGAACAGCTTCTTCAGAACAATTCTAAAGATGAGAAAGTTATAACCGCAGTATCCGTCTGTTACCTTCATCTCGCAGAGTCATATATCTTAGAAGCACTCAGTTTAGCTGTTAACCAACATATTAGTCCTCTACAAGAAGATCTTTGCTCTATTCAATCAGCTATTCTTTTATTGAATCGTACAGGATGGCATACCACAAGATGTCCCTCTGCAAATGCAAAGACACAGGAGATCCACCATGAGTAAATCCAATCATAATCCTGTTATCTCCCTTTGTATGATTGTGAAGAATGAAGCTGAGCATTTAGCCAACTGTCTTGAAAGTATTCAAGAGGTTGTTGACCAAATTATCGTGGTGGATACTGGTTCTACGGATTCTACAATCCAGATCGCTAATCGTTACGGAGCAAAGGTCATCATATTTCCTTGGACCTCAGACTTTGCAGCCGCTCGTAATATGGGGATTGATCAAGCGAAAGGAACATGGATTCTTTTCTTAGATGCGGATGAGGAATTGGATCAAGACAGCAAAGAAGAATTAAAACTGTGTGCTAAACATGTGGAATATGAGGGGTTTTTCTTACGAATTCATAACCATATCGGAAAAGACAAATCAACTCCGACCGCGACTGTTAATCCTATTCTAAGAATGTTTCGAAATCGACCTGAGCATCTCTTTCGTGGCATTATTCATGAACAAATTGCGCCTGCCATTACTGAACATCATCCGAACGCTGCACTACATCTCTCAACAATCATCATTCACCATTATGGATATGCAGATCAAACAGTGATCGAGAAAGATAAAATACAAAGAAATGTAACATTACTTGCGAAAGAACTTCTTCGATCACCTAATGACCCTTTTCAACATTTCAATATGGCCGTTGAATGTATAAGGCTTGGTGAATATCAGAACGCATTGATTCATATCCACAAATCCATGGAACTTATTGTACCTGATACTAGTTATGGTCACTTACTGCATAAGTATGAAATCCGATGCCAATATGCCCTAGGTAAAGTAGATGAAGCACTGAGATGTTGTAACCATGCGATTATCCTATTTCCTGATTATACTGATCTATTTCACCTTAAAGGAGCTATTTTATTTGCTAATCGTAAACTTCATGAAGCTAAATCAACTCTAATACAAGCCGTAGAATTGGGTCCAGCACCCACTCACTATCATACAGAAACCGGTCTTGGAACCTATCTATCTTGCAATATGCTTGGACAAATAGCTGAAGAAATAGGTCATGATACAGAAGCAATATCATGGTATTCGAAAAGTGCACTATTTCAACGAGACTGGGTGCAAACATCGAACCGAATATTCCGAGTTCTTAAATGTTTAGATCAGGAACAAAATATTCCTGAATTATTAAATAATCGCCTTTCAGTCCAAGTTCAGAATCCTGAGATACGGAGAAAGATCATCCAATGGTTAGCATTAGATGGTTCCTATCAAGCAGCCGAGACACTCGCCTCACAATTGGAGAAGACCGATGAATTCAATGCCTCATGGCGAAGTCTGATATCTTCTAACCAACTTCACATTTCAGATATTAGTCAGGAAATACTTGTCCTAGGAATTCCGTATGCTTATCAATTTGGGCAAGAAGCTAAAGCCTTTGACCTTCTTCGACAATGGGAAATTCGCTATCAGAATGAAACACGTACAACTTCTGTTCAATCGCATTCTACGGAAGAAATCCAAGATGAAATCTTCGACCCTATGCAACTCTATGAGTCAGTTATAAATGAAGCTTATCATCTCGGTTGTACTTGGATAGCTCTTGCGGACACTCTACTTAGCCGAACTGAGTCAACCTCCCCACACTTTTCAGCTATCCACCGCGTGCGACTCCTGTTACCCTTACCACGAAGCAAGTAGAAGGAGATCTCCTCACATGCCAAAGTTAGATATTTCCCTATGTATGATTATGAAAGATGAAGAACTTCATTTAGAGCGATGCTTAGCTTCTATTCATCATCTCGTATCTGAAATTATAATCGCTGACACGGGCTCACATGATGAGAGTGTTAGCATTGCGCGCAAGTTCGGAGCGCAAGTCATGCATATCCCTTGGGAAGATGATTTCGCTAAAGCAAGAAATATCGTAATGAAACAGGCGTCTTGTTCATGGATTCTGGTGTTGGATGCTGATGAGCAAGCAGATAACTGGCTACTAGAAGAGTTGAGTACTTTGCTTAACACCCATGATCATAACTATGGGTACTTTATATCTTTGAGAAGCTATGTAGGTGAGATATTAGATCACAATTATGTTACTGATTCTGTGTGTAGATTATTTAGAAATGATAAACGCATCACATACTGTGATCGTATTCATGAGAGCGTAGCTCCAAGTATCTGGGAAATTCCTGATGCTAACATTACAAATTCACAATTACGCATTAAACACTTTGGCTATTTACAGCATGAACTTGATCGTAAAGATAAAGGAAACCGTAATTTATCGATCATCCAACATAGTTTACAACAGCAGCCCGATCATCTTCCCCTACTCTATGCACTAGGCACTGAGTATTATCAATTAGGTAATTATGAAGAAGCAGTGAAGGTCTTGATCCCATTATTACAGCAACTCCCTCCACACACAGGTTTTACATCTGACATATATTTGAAATCCGCATATGCTTTGCAAATGTGTAAGCAGCTTGAACAATCAGAGCGCATCCTCTTAGAGGGTGCCAGATTATACCCTGATTTCACGGATTTACTTGAAACTTATGCGCTCCTTTTAGTCGAACAGGGTCGTTTTTCTCAATCCTATGAATATCTTCAAAAGGCACTATCCGTCGGTGACGTTTCCATCCAATATAGTTCATCATCTGGTAGCGGTACCTATCGGACTCATTGGATAGCTGGAAAGGTATGTGAACAGATGCTCCTATTTGAAGAAGCATTGAGCCACTATGAACAATCACTTGAATTTCGCTCTAATTATGTCCCGACTTGGAAGAGCATCGTTCCCTTATGTCTGTTATCTAACCAATGCCCTCGTCTGTTACTCATAACAGCCAAATATCATAAATCGCTAAACCCTGATATCCTAATGTTCCTAACTCCCTCCGCACTAAACAGCAGATCTGCCCCATGGATTGCTCAGCTGAGATCATACCTTCCAACAGAACCAGCAACCATTATAGATACATTACTAATTCAACAGCACGGTAACCATCAAGAATGTTGTAAGAGGCTAGAAGAACTGCTTCTCACCTTTCCTAATCATCCAATGATTCTCTCCTATCTATGGGCAATAACGTACGAATCGGAAGGCCCTCAAGCAGCGATCCACTGGATGAATGAGTTAATTCATCTCAAATCAGAAATGATTACCTTACAGCTACGACTGGAAGATCATTTCGAATATCCTCTCAACCAACAGACACTTGAATACTGTATACAATTATTAATCCAGACTGGTTCTTGGAACACTTTACTGACCTTATTCCGAAATTCAAGTCCTGATATTCGCTGGTCCATACTTCCTCAATCCACACTTGCAGGTTTACTTCAATCCCCTCTTGCTGTCCAGCAACAATGGTGTCAAATCTTCTCTCCACAAAGTCATCATTCAAATAACGTTCAGACCAATGAAGGAACCCGAATATCCTATGACATATCCGAATGGTTATACTATGCATCTATTGCACACAACTGTGGGCAAACCTCTGAAATGAATGGGAGAATAGAGGATGCTTTACGTCTCTCGAGTGAATCGATTCCCCTTGTAGCACTCGCTTACTATAAACTTCAACATGTCGATCCATCGCACTCTTCTCATATTCCGAAAGGCTCAATCTGCTGGCCTCTTCTCTTTCGATCCTATATCGACATCTAACATACCTTGAAATAACTTCTTCCATTGCCACTTCCACACTTTCTTATCAAAGGCACTAACCGTTCTCCGTGCATTAGATCCCAAATATCTTCGTTCATCAGAATGATCTAACAATCTACAGATTCCTATAAACAAAGGATCTTCGAACGGATCGACTAATAAACCGTTATAACCATCCACCAACAATTCATTCATTCCACCACGATTACCAGCAATCACTGGAATACCACAACTCATCGCTTCAAGGCAGGAATATGCGCTCCCCTCCTTAAAAAAAGAAGGAATAACGACGATAGCAGCCTTCCGATAAGCTTCATCCATTTTACGAAAAGCGTACTTTTCATACACCAAGCGATCTTTATGCGGATGATCCTTCAACCAGAGTCTAAAGGCATAGGTGTACTCGTTCTCTTCTTCAGAGTCATTCGCAAATTCAACAATCACTTCAGGATAAGCCTGTAAAATTCGATCAATCATAAGAAGTGTGTTAACGATCTCCCTTCCCTGATCCGGCAACCTTGGAAATACAATACGTAAAGAATTTTTTGGTTCAGACCAATGTAGAACGGGTTTGAATTTCATTGTATCCACACTCTGACGAATAACGATACCTTGACGAAGCTCATTTGCACGGTTATAACTACGAATGCGTCCGAGTGAAAATGAATTAAGCGCTATAACTTGCTGCAAACGATTATAAGTAGAGTCTCTACGTTCCTCAATGAATGAACATTCGGCAACACTGATCTGATCCGTTAATACACTATAACTAATTCCAATACTTCCTGGTTGGTATGGAAATGAATGGCCCAACTTTTCTATACCAACATAAATAAGAAGCCCGTCAACCGCTTCTGATAATTGCACTAGCTTATCGACCGTCTCTTGTTCTTGTACTCGATGTCCTTTAATCTCTATATTTCCTATTTTCTTATGAAAAGAGCCTATGGAAGTCAGTTGATGAACGATTACCTTCATTCCCATTTCTTGAATCGTCTCGCATAATTCCCATATGTACCGCTCTAGTCCCCCACCTGGGATGACATATGGGCTGTCACTACTCAAATTAAACAAATGAGATGTGAGTATACTGATCTCTTTCATAAGGGATCCTCTTTCCATTCGATCAATGTTGGATGCTCATCGAGAATTGATTGGTACTGTTCAAGGCTGCCCCATTCTCCATTAGGATCGTTAGACATGTAGCGTACATATTTCTCATATAGCTCCTCTTTGGAAACAGCCCATCCATAATGCTTCACCTTCAGTTCCGCTAAAAATCCAGGTAATACAGCATAAGAAAGCGGAAGTCTCGGGACGTGATGATCCATTCTCGGATAAAAATAATAGAAATCCGGTAAATATCGTACTAGTAATCGTGTGTGCCTCTCATGAATTCGCCAAAACCCATCCTCCCGGTAATGAGTTAACCCTCCCCAGAAATCAAAGATACGAAACCCTACCCAATCATATTGGTCCTGATTAATCAGTTCTCTCATGTGTGCCTTGGCAAGTGCTTCGTAAAATTCATCTGCATCTACAGCTAATAGCCAATCAGGATCTGTAGACACGGCCAAATCCCACAGTCTTTGTCTTAATTGCCACTCGTGGTTAAATTCAGACTTATCCAGCTTTATTAGTCTTGTCACCTTGGCAAAAGACTGACACAATTCAAACGTTCCATCGGTACTTGCATCGTCAATAATGACAATTTCATCAACAAACTCACTTAAATCGTGTAACACAGATGCTAGATAACGCTTCGTCTCATTGCGAACTTGCATCATGGCCGTTAGTCGATTACCCGTTGTCTTACGAATTGCCTTATTGTTCATAGGCTGTACTCCTTAACATTCGCTCTGCTGACTCTTCGTAAGAAGACATTTCAGATAGCCATTGTAAGGCGCTCAGCTCCACAGTCGTTGCTGTGAGGATGGCCGTAACGGCTTCATATTGCCTGTTGTGTAGCATATGAACCGTTCCTTGGATCAACTGGTTATCGACAAAACTGATTCCACTATCCTCCTCATGACTTAATGAAGATTCTTCTGTCAATCTCAGAACATCCTCATAACAAAAGGTCTGCACATAATTGTTCCGTAATAACGTTTTCGATTCTGACGTATTTAAAGGTGTTAACGTTCGAATAGCAGATGCATAGTCTTCGTTCAATCTAAATATTTCAGCTTTTACCAAATCAACTTTCCCATGTTCTAACCAATGCCACAGCTCATTCACCTTCAAGCGATCTTCTTCAGAATATACTGAAACGGCGTATATGTTGATTGCCTTTACAAGCTCCCCTGTCTGAGCAGCCATACTGGAGAAGAATCGATAATGAGAGTGTAAGCAGTCCAAATAATCATGAAGTACCATCTGTTCAAATGAATTGACTAAATAATGAACCGCTTCTGGACTTCTCCCTAATAAATACAGATATGTTGCAGCCATATAACTAATCGTTGCATGGTTGGGATACTCCGTAACCAAATCAACGTAATATTTGCACCTTATTCCCCATTGCACGCAAACCCATTGTTCGAATCGTTCTCCCTTATTCAAACACGATAGGGCCTCGAACCAGATCGATTCATAATCGTTTAGAAATAACGTATCTTGCCTATGGCTTACCGCGCCATAAGTAAGGGGGCTTTCACCACTTAACAAGAATATGCCCTCTCGGCGAAGACACTGCTCCAAATATATCCTCTCCGAGGCCGTTCCGACGATATCTGCTTGCGCTGCTAGAAGTTCACTATATTTATTCCACATTTCAGTATCTTGATCATTCGGACACCTTTCTAGAAGTGCAATCATATACCGGGGGTGTAGCGGGATGACAGTCTTCAACCAATAGGGAGAACACACGATGACGGAATATTCCGTTAGATCTAGTGATAGCATGTTGGTTAAAGATACTGAACACACGCCATAATCCAGTTCATCCTTCGCCATCACGTCTCCAACAACAAGAACCTCCTCCCGGTCAGGCAATAGTTTCAGCATTCTTTTGTAAGAGAAATCACTCCAACCATTGTGACAAAATATCATATATTTCATGCCGAACCTCCCATTCGTCGGAAATTCCTACTATTCATCCTCCATTCCTTTTGTCCAATATACCGCTCGTAGTGAAGAACGAGGGATGAAATAAAACTCTTCTATTGACTTCACGTAAGATCCAACATCTTGTATACAGCGATGTGCTGTTAGAGAAAGTGGCACGGGTAATGGCTCTTGGGGAATATGAACCTGGGCATGTAAGTTCGGAATACCCTTCCCTGTATTGACGACAACATCCGCGGATTCACGGTACATAAAGTCCACCACCCGCGTTACATAGTCCGATTCGTAATTACGAGATGAGTTTATGAAAATGATAGCTTCTCCTTTAACTAATAAGAGTGCCGCTTCCATCGCCTCATGCCATTGTTCTACTTCACGTACCTTTATCAAGGCGTCTAACTTACCCCACATTTCTGAATCACTAAGTGGTTGTTCCTGATACGTACCTAGTAGAACACCAATCCATTGGATACGACTATACGTCTGTTCAAAGTTCATTTGATACCACGATTCTAATCTGTCAGGGAATACCTCACTCACTAACACAATCACCGTTATATAATATGGATCATGAAGAATCGATATGAACGGTTCAATTGAACACTCAGAAATATTCAGTTCAGATAAGTACTTCAATGGGTAGGAATTCCTCTCCACTCCCCATTTCGAACAAAATACATTCCATTCATCAGAGAGAATCTTCTCTCCTCGTCTAGGTTCAAGCGAATGGAGCGCCTGCACATACACATCTTCACACAACGCTAACTGCCCTTTAAGCATACGAGCTCTCAGACACCAGTCCACAACTTTCAGTTCACGAGAACGAAGAAGTGGATCGAAACCTCCTAATTCATTAAGTAACTCCTTACGAAACAATAGACATGATCCAGTGAGTACCGGCACTTGGCGCCACAACCCTTGATTTCTCGGGTGGTGATCTTCTGCATAACTCACGAGATCAGCATGAGATTGGAACCACAAGTTAAGCTTCCCATCTAGTTGTTCAGAAGGTGACATTGGGGACACGACCATCACACGCTCTTCGTCCAAGCATGGCCAGATCAAACTAGACAACCACCTTGGTGTAACCATAATACGATCTTCCATAAGAACAGCAAAAGTTGTCTCAATAGTTCCAAGCGCTTGATTCACTGGATCTATTCCTGCCTCGTAGGGCCAGAACTCTATGGGCGCCTCCTTTTCAAAATATTGCTGTATAGAAGGGAACTCCAAGCTTCCGGGGAGCGCAATAATTCGAATCGGATGTTCTGAATGAAGCAGTAGAAGCTGTATACTAGGAACCGCCCATGCTGGATCCGTCATTTCCAAGATGATCGTTACCTTATCTATACTTGGAAAATTAATGAGCCCTTGTTGATCCAAATGTGCAAACCTCTTCGAAAGCGTCTCCGTATTTATTTCGATGTTATCCATATTAGACATGATCCGTCACGCCCCATCGTCATACTATTCTATATTTATTGTATGATCGCTCTGAATTCATATCCCATAATTATCCATAACCTTGTCCCTAATAGGATGTGAGTACAGCAAAAGACTGAACCGATGAATTTCACCAGGTTCAGTCTTTTGTTGTGCAGATCTATGTTATGGAATGAATTGTTGAACAATTCGGACGATTACGCCATCTTGTATCGTCAAATGATATGGGAACTGACTGATATCCATCATTTCAGTATTCGAGAATAGCGTTTGAAACTTATCTAGAGAGATAGGTTCATTCCAGTTGATATCCATTCCTTCGTAGGTACCGTCACGATCATAAATTTGCATCAGTACTTCGACGTTGTCGGACACTTTATAAGTTGTTAATTCTTCATTGTCATTGATGATGTAGTATCCATCTGGAGGACCATCTAAGTCACCGATATCTTGTTCGCGCTCCAGAAATATCTTGTTAGCAGCTTCACCTTCATACCATTGAATATCATCTGATTGAATAAATAGCTGACCTTCCTTATGTTCAAGCTTTGAAATATAAGCAGTGACTGTTTCCTGACTAACTTGCACTGGCTCATACCCAACTGCACTTGCCGATGTGATAAACGTTAAAAGTACAACCATCATAACCGTCATGATTAGAGCCGATTTTTTTCTCATGGAAATTCTCCTTTAATTACGTAATCGTTACGCAACATTCAACTTCATACTATACATTTACCCTGTGAAAAGTTATTCAATCATTTTATATTCCCATGAATGACTCTTACATAACTATAGACGATTCATAATGGCAAAACGTTGCAATAAAGTTACAACAATATTTAAATTTTGTACTTTTGTGAATGTGCTTTGATTCAACCAAGAAGAAACGACTACACCATCCCTTAAGGATGGGTAGCTGTCTCTACAAAAATATAATAACCCTCCATATTGCGGAGGGTTATCGTATTCTTATGTTTAACATATCAACATCACGGATTATCAACCTTGTTCCACTTGACTCAGGCGTCCGTTACATTTTAACTGTTCGAAAGTACTGCGCAAGAACCCCATGCTTCGGTGAACATAAGAAACTAATCATAAACACGATCCCCGTTGCAAAAGCCATTGAGCCGGAGATGGAGGTGTCGAGAAGTACGGCTATATAATAACCACCAATAGCAGAAATAACGCCGAATGTTCCACTCAGAACCAACATAATGGACAGCCGGTCTGTCCATAAATAAGCGGCAGCCGCAGGTGTAATGAGCATTGCCACAACCATAATGGCTCCTACAGCATCGAAGGCAGCGACGGTTGTAATGGATACTAGTGACATGAACAGATAATGCATCAGTGCCACCGGAATACCAATACTTGCTGCAAGCATTGGATCAAATGAAGTTATTTTCCACTCTTTATAGAAGGCAAGAATTGCAATAACAACAATAATCAACACGATAATAAGAATAAGGGTAGCCTCTGGAATCTCTCCCAACCAAGGCAATTGAATGATATCCCAAGGGACAAACGTGATTTCTCCCATTAGCGCATGTTTCACATCAAGATGTGCATTCCCAACCTGTGTGGCAATCATGATGACTCCGACCGCAAATAAGGTTGTAAACACAACACCAATCGAAGCATCTTGCTGCACACCACGTGAATTAAACCATTGTACAAGCACCGCTGTGAGAAGACCTGCAATGATTCCGCCTACCATCATGTGCCAACCACTCAGTTCACGTGTAATAAGATAAGCGCTGACGATACCTATCAATACGGAGTGACTAATCGCATCCGCCATCATCGCCATTTTACGAAGGATCAGAAAGACACCCATCAAACCACAAGACAGTCCAACAAGAGAAGCAGTGAGTAAAATCCATGCAGTATACGACATGTTATTCTCCTCCTTGTGTGAGATTAGACTGTGAAGAAGAGACATGCGCTTTTCTCTGTGTACGAAGTTGCAACGATTGAATCAACAGCCCCTTCTGGGCACCAAATACGAGTGATAAAACAAAGAGGGCTGAAGAAGTAACGATAATAAACGGCCCTGTTGGCCAACCTTTACCCAGCGTACTAATGATCGTACCTACTAATCCAGCTCCACCCCCAAATAGACCTGACAAGATAACCATCCATTTGAAGGATTGTGTCCAGTACCTCGCGCTGACGGCTGGTATAATAAGGAGTGCAGACATGAGGATTACGCCAACGACCTGTATTCCTGTAATAATGACGAGTACGAGTACCGTTAAGTAAATGCCGTTCATCAGTCGACCTGAAAGTCCGAGTCCTCTTGCGAAATCTGGATCAAACAAGAATATTTTCCACTCTTTAAATCCGATAAATAAGACCAACATCACCAGGACAGCAAGTATGAGCATCGTATACACATCTTTACGAACCATGGAGGCCGCTTGACCAAAAATAAAACTATCTAACCCACTCTGATTACCACCTGGCATTCGGTTCACCATCGTTAAGAGCATAATCCCGAATCCGAAGAACACCGAAAGAATGATACCCATCGCTGTATCCTCTTTAATCCGGGTTGAAGAACGAATCCATTGAATAAGGAAAGCCGCAATAACAGCACTGATCGCCGCACCTGCCATCATCATCGGCAAACTCTTCACACCAACCAGCGCAAAACCTATAACAACACCTGGGAGAGCGGCATGAGATAAGGCATCACTCATGAGACTTTGTCGCTTCCAATAGGAGAGACATCCCATCATCCCTGACGCCATACCCAGAATTAACGTACTAAAAATAACCCATTGTGCATTGTGGGACAATATAATATTCATGTGGTTGCCCCCATCATCCAACGGAGTGTTCCTCCATACGTTTGATAGACATTGTCCTTCGTAAAGACATCTTTTGTTATACCATGAGCTACAACTGTTCGATTTAACAACAACACATGATCGAAGTAATCCTCAACCGTTTGCAGATCATGATGTACGACCATGACGGTTTTACCCTTCATTCTTAACTCATTAAGAATCGTCATGATCGCCTGTTCCGTAGCCGCATCAACACCAGCCAATGGCTCATCCATGAAGTATAGATCGGCTTCTTGTACAAGAGCACGTGCTAAGAATACACGTTGCTGCTGCCCACCCGATAACTGACTGATTTGTCGTCCCGCATAATCAGCCATCCCCATTTTCTCAAGAGAATCCATTGCCTTCTCCCGATGTTCGCGCTTCGGCCATTTCAACCATCCAACCCGTCCATACAATCCCATTAACACAACATCAAGTGCGTCTGTTGGGAAGTCCCAATCCACAGATCCACGTTGCGGGACGTAACCCACTCTCGTCTTCATTTTGTTAAGAGTTGAACCAAAGAACGAAACATCTCCAGAAAGTTTAGGATGTAACTCAAGCATTACTTTTAATAATGTGGATTTACCTGCACCATTTGGACCTACAATACTGGTTAACGAACCTGGCTGTACATTGAAAGACACATCATTCAGCACTTTATTCTTCCGATAAGAAGCAGTTAGATCATTTACACTTAATACGGACATAGTCACTCACCTTTTCCTATTAATGCATGATGGATTACATCTACATTGTGTTTGTACATTCCGATATATGTTCCTTCCGCTGTTCCCTTTGCTCCCATAGCGTCTGAGAATAACTCCCCACCTAATTCCACCTTTAGCCCAGCGCTTGAAGCACCTTCAATGACTGCTGTAATAGAGCTCTTGTTGATACTACTTTCCACGAAGACCGCAGGTATCTGATATTCAACTAACAGATCAATAGTCGTCTGAATGTTAGATATGCCAATTTCAGCCTCTGTGCTCAAACCTTGAAGACCCACTACTTTCATGTCGTACATCCGACCTAAGTATCCGAACGCATCATGAGCTGTTACGAGTACCCGTTTTTCTTTTGAGATCTGAGACAATTTATCTTGTGTTTCCTGTTTAAGTGCATCTAATTGTACGAAATAGGTCTTCTTATTGTTTTCAAAATAGACTGCATCTTCGGGCGAAAATTTCTTAAGTTCTTCTGTTGCAGCTTCTAACCCTTGCTTCCAAATATCAATGTCAAACCATATGTGTGGGTCGATTGCTCCGGCAACATCTTTAAGTAACTGTTCCTTGGGAATACCTTCTGTAATCCCTAAAACCGGCCTCGTCTTGCTAATATGGTCGAAAATCTCGCCCATTTTTCCCTCAAGATGATGGCCACTGTAAAAAATAACGTCACCGCCTGCAAGCTTCTTGATATCACCTTGCGTCGCGTTGTACAGATGGGGGTCAACCCCAGGGCCCATTAAACTCACAACATGAACGCGATCTCCACCGATGATGGATATAGGCTCAGCGATCTGTCCAATCGTAGTAACAACTTTAATTTTATTACTCTCTTCCGCATTGTTCTCAGCAGAACCACATGCCGATAACACAAGCGCAAGCGACACACCTAGAAGCATCATGAACCCTAATTTCAGCATCCTTCCTTTTCTCCGCAATCTTCTCTCCTCCTATATATTCTGGGTATGTATACATGTCTCTGTCGTTTTTAATGGATTTAAATTTCACCTAAACCACATTTGTTTCCTCAGTGCAAAATTTATTTCCTTAACCAAAAGTAATTCTTTACGCCCTTTTTGTCAAGCATTTTCACTTCTCATCTGATTATTTATATTTAAAAAAATGCCTAGAGTTCGTAAATAAATGTTATTACACAAGGTTATAGCGATATTTAATAAAATAATCTTTTACATGGTTAACTATATTTCACATGGACAACAATCTTCCTATAGTACATACTTCGGGGTTATTTTTCATGAAAAAAAAGACCTTTGGCATAGATCAATGCCGAAAGTCTTCAATTTATTGTGATCAAGTATTACTTGATCCCTGGAAGAACACTTCAATTCTTCAGCTCAATTTATATTTACATGATTTCACCGAGGTCTTCCCTTAGCTATATCACGTAGCCACCAACAGTTGCACAAAATACAACTAAATTCGATCAAATTGCTCCAGCACTAATTCCAGTTGTAAAACCTACATCTAATTTCCAGGAAATCTTCACTTTTCACTTTTTCACCCGTTTTAAATGTACTTTCTGCAACTAATTCTTCTTCCTCCTCAATTTCCCCTTCTAAACAAGTGTATTATCAGCAACTAATCAACTTGACGACTACTAAGTTTAAGCCCCTTACAACGAATTTCACCGTCTATGGAGTACTTTTTTCTGCCTTGACTATTTGCGGGAACTTGGCATACATTGAGGGCATTTATCCGCTATAAAATACTCTGATAGTGAATCGGTATATTCGGAAAGTGATTGGTCTTTGAGATTTCCTATATTGAAATTACTCAAAGCAAAACGAGGTTCGGCTTTTAATCGCAAGTAGCAAAGATGCCATAGGGGCTTACTGTTGGTCTTACGTATTTCACATAACACTGGTTCACTTTTGATTTCATTGGAATAAGACCATCCACCCAATCCAATTCAGCGATCCGATATCTTCCGAGACTCTACCTCGGAGCCTATCCAGCAAGGATATATTATACTTTATCGTTGATCCCTACAATATATCTCAATATATACTGACAAGACTCATCTCTTGCATTCGTTAAAATCTCTATCACTGTACCTGTCTCTAGCACACGTAATTCACTAAAATGCTCTCTCAAATCCTCTTCGGTGAGGAAATGAGCGTATTACGTATGAGTTGATAACGGTCTTGTCTTAGGAATAAATGCAATGGGTCGTAGCAATAAATTCCATTTTGGTATTACCGCCCATAACCTGAATCAGGAACCAAGATCGACTGTAATTTATGTAGTTTAAAAATGTCTCTAGCCTGAAGTGTTGTTGGACTAGGTTCCCTTCCCCAGATCATTCCTTCGTTCTTGAATCGCTCATTCCAATAATTATTCACATTCGTCATTCAATGCTATATTGGCAGCATACAGTTCTGCTATGTCTCTGAAATGTTCATCCTGAACAATCGCTTCATTCACAACTTGATTATTCCGATAGAACACTTTATATGCATTAGCATCATCTGCTGTCTTTATCACTTTATACTGATTCTCGTTAAAAACAATCGCACAATTATTCTCTATTGCTATTCCCATGTCATCTGTTCCTTTTATCATCTCTGGAAAGCTCATTGGACGAGCATCTTCATTAAAATGTGGACAATGAAACCCTTTCAACATGCCTAATGCCTCAAGTTTAATATATTCCCAATTGTCATTACTACCTGGAATCGAAATATCACTATGCCCGTGTTCGAACCAACAGATAGAACCTGCACTGAGTCCAGATAACACCGTTCCATTGTTATAGGCTTCTAATAACATATGATCCACCTGATGCTCTCGCCAGATGGCAAGCATGCTTCCCGTATTTCCCCCACCCACATAGATCAGATCCACATGACTTATCTTAGTTGTGAGGTCTTCCCTTGACAGGTTGTTGTCAATTAACAAAAGAAAATCCACATCACAATTCAGTTCATCACCATAGATTTGTTGGAAGGTATCACAATACCCAGGAGCATCGCCACTTGCTGTTGGTATAAATAATGCTATAGGCTTCTCTTTGCCTGTCAACTTTACAATCTCAGTATCAATAGCATAGGTTTCGTGTAGACTTAATTCTCCTCCACCAATAGCAACGATAATTCCCATATTCAGTCCTTCTCTCTCATTATTTAATGATTAGAATCCCACCACATGATGACTTCTGAATATATTCGACGTGAAGCCCCTGTGCTTCTAGTTGAGGGACAATGCTATCCGCAACCATATAATATTCATCATTATCCCAACTATCTCCAGACACAATCTTGCATTGATCATGATCTTCCTGTGTCCTAAAGGCGACATCCGCTATAACAATGACACCCGATTCCTTCAAGTTCCCTTTCATTTGAACGATGAAATTAACTTTCAACGGATCTTCAATATGATGAATGGCATAAGACGACACAATATAATCATACTTATGACAATCAACTTCACTCGGAAATCCATTTTGAAAATCAAATAAGAAAAACTCTCCTTTTGGCATCTTATCCTGTGCTAATTCAATCATTTTCTGCGAAAAATCTAACCCGTGTATTTGTCCACCTTTTTTATAAATTTCATAAGTCAAAGCTCCAGTACCTATCCCGATATCCAATACCAGTGTATCTGGATTAATCTCGACTATATTCTGCACATAACCTAAGAGATCATAGTAACCATCGAAAGGGTATCCGGTATTTTTCAAAATGAATTCGTCATAATCCCCAGCCCAATTGTCAAATCCTTCGCTACTTAACATCGTATTCCTCCATATTTATCATTTTCATCCATATACATATATCATTTACCAAGCGTTGACGATATAACTTAATTCACCTATCAATCAATATTTGCAATTTTCCACGTTCCGTCTTTGCCTTTTAGCGATGTGAAGGTGTTACCGGATTTATTGACAATTCCATCTTCCAAATATTCGTAACGAATAACTATATCTCTTCGATTGATGGACCCATCGTATGGCTCTACCATCTCAAGCTCAGTAAATCTGTACTTGATAGGGGTGTCGATTAAAAAATCTAGATAATTTACATCAGGAGACGTAAGAGTAGATCGGAAGACTTCCTTATCCTTGGAAACCATAGCCTCCACATTCTTTTCCACTAACTTGATGACCTCTTGTTCATCGGAATCTTTCCCTTCAGGAAAATCAAAATCTATCCCCGATCGAAACGCTTTGGGGTCGGATATATATTGAATTGTCGAAAGTACATCCAAAAACATGGGGAGTGTCGTATCCTTATCTTCTTCGAAGTAATGTATTCTGGCAACGAGATCACGCCCGCGATCACGAAAACTGAAATAATCATAATAACTACCGTACTCATTCTTTTCTGATCCGATATATTCTTTATATTTGGTTAACAATGGATTCATGTAGTTGGATTCGAAGGGAATCTGGCTTTTCTCAAATATCGAGAAGAGACTTCTTTGATTGTCCATACCCCACTCTGAACCATCTTCAAGTTTATATTCCTCCATAGATTCAAAGATATAGAAGCCATATGGTATGTAGGGATGTCTTTTGAAATTAGCTGGCTTGTTTGTTGCATTGATTCCATCCATATGTTCATCGCCACCGTAGTATGAAATTTCATCCCGAATGATTGATACTTTCTCCAATTTCTCAGGTTCAATCGTCGGCTCACTGATAGGCTCACTTGTTGGTTCACTAGTCGGTTTAACCGCCGGAACATCCAAGCTCACTGGTATCTTTTCAATAGGATCCACCTTGTTAGGTTGGGATTCGGAGTCTGATTGACATGCAGTTACAAATAACGATAGTAATATTACTTGCACAATTTGTTTTCTCATCATCCATCTCCTTAGTGCTCTAATAGCATAGGAATTCTCTTGTCATTTCCTCATATAAGAAAAGCAATATACTACGCAGTAACTTATCAAAGTAACCGCAAATATCATCCCCGCAAATGGCAAGACATGCTGTAGTTGTTCAGGATCTGTTAGCATAAGCAATGTATCTTGAAAGATCTTATATGGTTTCAACAGCACATCCCAGCTATTCCAACGGACAAATCTCCCAATATATATCCCCAAACTACTTAGCATTAGAATGATAACAGCGAACATCCACCCAGTGATCCTACCGAATGATTTCCTCACTAGTTCTTGAACCACATATAAGGAATAAATACTTAAGAATAATCCTATTAATGCCGCTGAGAAAAAAAGGATTAGGTGGTACCAAAATTCAAGGTCATGAGTAAACCGCTCCCCTGGTCCAGGTTTATAGTGAACGAACGGATGTAGCATATCCGTAATCAAATACGCTGAATTGGGATAGAAGAATAACCATGCAAATCCTATCAATAGCAATAATATCCTTCTCCACGTACGATTCTTGTTCACGTATACATATACGATGGACATCAATAACACAAACCCAACAGGTACCCAAGCCAAAAATATATCCCAGTTCAAATATAAATATATTTCCCTTTTTGTATATTCTCTTAGATACTCCGCTAATGCCAGACATGCTATCGTTGCAATCAACAGCAGTCCTACAATGATGATATTAGGCTGTATATTTCGTTGTTTTAAAATCTTCAGTGTGCCACCTCCTTGTATTTAATTCTAAGTAGATTTCGAGAAAACACGCCTCACTAGCGCCACAACATATCCAATAATAATTGAAATTAATATGCCTAGACCATAAGTGATCATGTTTATATAGGCCATTTCTTTTAACCGCATTGGGTCAAGCCAAGTTCGACTGAGCTTCGCCACATCTTCATATATATCGTCGCAACCTCACCATATCTCTACACTGTAGACCATTCTCAAATATAGCTTCTTCATAATGATGGACGAAGTAGTCCTTATCGATGCCCACGATTCTGAATCCACATTTTTGATACAGATACAACTGTGGAAAGCTTGAGTTACCCGTGCCAATCTCGATACATGTATAACCTAATTCCCTTGAGGTCTGTATCGCGTGTTGAATTAATTGTTGGCCGATCCCCTTACCTTGTAAATTCTCTTCCACAGCAATGTTCATAATCTCTATCGTGTGAGGTCTGGTTGGTAGTATGACATAGATCCCTACAACCTTCCCATCTAGTTCCTTCACATAACAGTTACTTCTTGTGATATAGGCTTGTATGGCTTGTTCCTCTGGATCAGCCAGTAATAATAATTCCATCGGATACGTAGTTACTTCGGTTATGGTCATTCTATTTCATCCTTACTTCTTCACAGAAATGATTCTTTAATTCTTCAACCGTATTGACGATATATGTTGGCTTACTGTTTAGCAACTCCTCATGGCTGCCATAGCCATATTCAACAGCTATCGTTGCAATATCATTCTTAAAAGCCCCAATAATATCGTATTTGCGATCTCCGATCATTATCGTCCGCGACTTGTCTAAGTCATTCTCTTCTATAATAGCTTGAATGATCTCACCTTTATCAGACCGCGTGCCATCTAGATTACTACCGTAGATATGTTTGAAATAAGGAGCCATTCCGAAATGTTGCATGATTTTCTCTGCGAATACCGTTGGCTTTGATGTAGCTACAATCAACGTCCGTTGCTGATTAACTAATAACTGTAGCAATTCGAGAATACCTGCATACACTTCATTCTCATAAAGACCCTTATCTGCGAAGTATTCTCTGTAATATTCAACTGCTTTCTTACAATCCAATTCCGAGAAACCGTAAAACTCCGCAAAGGAAACGGCTAAAGGTGGACCAATAAAAGATTCAAGATTGTCCAAATTATCTTCAACAATATCAAATCTAGTCAACGCATATTGAACAGCTTGAGTAATACCCATCTTAGGATCTGTAAGCGTACCATCTAAATCGAATAATATATTTTGAAATTGCAATCTTAACACCCTTTCTGTCTACACTTCCTTCATATCCATAATATATCATACAGAGAATCTATTTCCATTCAAATTCACAATAGTCACTTGGACTATGAAAAAAAATCCTTCTCTATAAGAGAAGGATAAATCAATGTATTATTCGTTTCAATCTTATTGTTGCTTTTTCCTTTTTTTCACTAGACGAATGTTAATTTCTATGACTATCGCTAAGATAATATATACGCCAGTAAAATTAAAGAAAACATCCCTATATGCATGTGTTGCTAGAGGTTCAAAAAAATGAGTCAACCATACAAAGATGAATACAAGCGTCATTGTAACTACATAGTGTACAGCCATTGCGAGATAGGGCGAACGATTATTAAACCAATCAAAAATAATTAAAGAGCCTACGCCAATAAAACATAACACAAATCGTACTAATTGATGAAAATAAGTGTCGATGGTAAACCCCTGAAGAACATTAATCAAACAACTAAATAAGGTTATTAAAGTAAACAAAACACAAATCGTAGACCATTTTTTCGTGACTAACATTTCATACCTCCTAAGCACTTGAACAGAGATTATTTCCCTATCAATCCTTAATATAACAATTAACTCGGATTAATCATGTGATATTTGTGCTGTTTCAGTCGTTTTCCCACGTATCACCGTCTATTCTGATGAGAATTTCCGTGGATTACGCAGAACTTTTAGGGGGAATTTAGCTATTCGCAGAACTGGAATATTACCACGTGGATATCGATCAATCTAATGATGTGATTTACCATGTGAAAAGAGACTGCTATTCTGTAAAATTCTACAGAATAGTAGCCTCTTTTTGTGCGATGAATGTGTTATGTAATGTAACTAGCTTAATGGCGTACAATAAAGTCATTCAATTGACCCATATGATGCTGATCATGCCATATGAAATCTTGTAGATATTGTGGAATATGAAAAGGTTCTCCACTATCCATATAACTTGCGAGATAGGCCTCTTCAGATAACTTACGAATATGCTGAATAATCTGTTCTCTTATGTCGATGGATTGTTCAATGAGTTCCTTGGTGCTCGTCCTCTTCCCGTATTCCTTTGCGTTGTCGTTAAATTCATCGAAATCCTGATGCGTTATAGTCAGTGCCTCTTCCTTATAAATCTTCTCGATGGCTGTTTCGAAGAAATACTTATCCCATAACATCATATGGCTTACGATTTCACGTAATGACCATTTCCCCACTGCTATTTCTTCATTCCACACATCTTCGTCATACTCATTAAGTTTCTTTACACAACTTATCCACTCGCTAAATTGTTCTAATAATTGATCTTTACTTTCAATGATCTCCGACATATCCAACCTCCTAAATTTATTGTCCTCGGAATTAATGTATCTGAAATTCATATCAACTCATATGCTGTATTTCACTTCTGAATAATTATGTACGATAAGTTCAGCGTTCCTTGTTAATCCTGTTCTCTTATCTACTTCCTTTCTCCATATTTCATTTTCTCTATAGTTCTTATTCTTACTACAATGAAATTGATGATTTCTTTCTTCAATATGATAGGAATAAGGCCATTCATGATCACTGAGAATGGAACCTTTTAAGTGATTATCCGTCAACCACACCTTAAGCTGGAACTTGTGCGAGGTAGGATTATGAAAACGAAGATCAACATAATTAAAGAATACACTTGCCCCACTCCCAAATGGAAGTACGCGTTGCTCGTCTGGAAATGGATCAAAACTATGATGATGCCTTTCTGTTATCTCCATTGGTGTATGTATAACTAACCAGAATAATAAATTCGCTAACTGACATAGCCCTCCACCAACGCCAGTCTTCACTTCTCCCTGCGATAATTGCATCCCTTCAATATATCCTTTTCTCATCGTAGGCTTCCCTACCAAATCCCAGAAAGAAAAGGTCTCTCCTGGGTTGATTTCGATCTTATTAATTTTCTTTAACGCTATACTCAAATTGGTTACTTTGTTTTCTTGAAGTTGAGGATCGGAGGTTCCTAGTTTCCTTCTAAGAAGGGATTGATGCCGTTTCAACGTATAGGATAAATCACTGTTCGATTGATGTCTTGCAAATTTCACAAACACGTTGTTAAATCTTCTTTTTGCCCTCAGCTGACTAACTCTTATTTTATAAATGAACGGTATTCGGATTAATAATCTTTTTATCATATTCATCCCGCCTAATACATAATCTTTCTTATTCTTATTCCATTGCTAATACCCTCTCATATCGTCCATTGATTATGAAGAATAGCGACTAAGACCCAAGTACCAGCTTCTTTCTCGAACACAAGACGTAAACTCTTCCAATCCATTCCCTCAAACTTTGGATCAAATCCATCGAAATAATATTCAACGACAATACTTTCTGGGTAAATCATACGAACATTGTTAAGTGAATTTCCTAATCCGAGCGTCTGATTGTACCCAACCTTAGGCGCACTTGCAAAGTCTTTACTATATACGAATCGTTTATAGTAAGACTCAAATGTTATAGAAATAGGATCTCCAGTTCCATCTTCTGTACCCCATAAATATGTCTTCGTGTTATCGAATCCTTCAGCAATCTTCTCATGAGATATTATGATGTTCCGCTTCTGATCAATATAACTATAGGGTGCGAATAGAATTCCTTGTTCTCGACTAGATATATTAGAAAGTGTTGTGAAATCCTTATTCTTAATAGCCAGCATTGTCTTATCAGCGATTGACGCAATCTGCTCTTTAGCATCCGTTGGAGAAAGTGAGGACTCAATCGCAGCGGTATGATTAGATGCATCCCATCGGATGGTTGCCCCCATGCTTTCCATGGCGATTCGAAGTGGTATGAATACTTTTCCTTCTCTAATTTCAGGAACTTCCATTAGTATTTCTTCTTTATTATTAATAAATGCCTGCTTACTTCCTACTAGGAAATGTACATTTTGTTCTCCCTTGCTCACAGTAATCTTCCGCTGCTTAGGATACCAACTTACAGTCGCTCCGATGGCTTCAGACACAACTCGTATAGGTGCCATTATGGTCCCATTCCGTTGAAATGAAGTTCCTTCTCCCTGAATCCATGCACCATCTACTGTAATTTGAAATGGTTTGTTGGTCGTATCCGCATGGATTGCTGAAGTAGCTGAACCCATACTAACAAGTAGTAGCAAACCTATTGTTCCTATTTTTTTAGAAAATCTCCGAAAATAACTATAATGTTGCATATATAACCTCCCCCTTCACAACCATAATACCCCTTTCAGGCGTTAGATTAGTTAATCTTTTGTCATTTTATAAGCAAACAAGTAGAAACGGCTGCGCCGTCCTTTTCCAAGGACGGCACCCGTTTCAGCGGAAATATAAGGAATAGAGTATCAAGTGAAACTTATGCTTTCTTATATTTTACAAAAAGAGCCACAGAATAATATTCTGGGCCATTGTTTATCTTACAACGTGTTCTATTTTCAAGAGATAGCTTTACATTTTTCACTGGAGTGATTGACTTTGCAGGAATGACATACCCCTTGAAAATCAAGACGATGATCCTCCACAGTAAATCCAAATTCGAGCAGAACTCTTTTCTCTAAAGGAAGTAACCAATCCTCCAAAATTTCCTGTACCGCTCCACATTCCGTACAGATTAAATGATGGTGAAAATGGGGTTGATTTTTTCTTCTTAAATCAAATCGATACACGCCATCACCAAAATTAACTTTTTCAACGACATGTAACTCTTTTAATAATTCTAATGTCCTGTATACTGTGGCAATTCCGATCTCTGCAACTCTATCTTTAACTATCATATAAATTTCTTCAGTCGTTAAATGATTATCTTCGTTCTCAAGCAATACCTTTACCGTTTCTTCCCTTTGAGCAGTAAGCTTAAATCCTTTGGCCGTCAATTGCTTTCTGATCTCATCAATACGTGCATCCATCATTTCGCTTAACGCCTCCTTCACAATCCTCATGTAAATGCATATCCTTCAATTTCTTATTTATAATTATTATTAATAAATAATAACTTAATTCATGAATAAATTCAAGTTTAAAAGTCACTGTCAGATGTATACAAAGAGATGATATAGACTAGACTTGCACATTCCATCGTTATATCGTAATATTACGTTATAACGATTTATTGAGAGGGGAATATTCCTTTGGATAACAATTTTAGAGCTTACAACGAAACAGCCGATATATTGAAAGCCTTAGCTCATCCGGTCCGCTTGTGTATTGTACGAGGCCTGATTGAGAAAGGAACATGTAACGTCAGTCACATGCAAGAATGTTTAGATCTACCACAATCGACGGTTTCACAACATCTTCAGAAGTTACGTACTATGGGGATCGTACAAACAGATCGTATCGGTCTTGAAGTGAATTATAGCGTCGTAGATCCAAGAATTAAGATGATTATCACTACTTTTTTGGGAGGGGAAATAAATCATGAGTAACAAAGTTCTGATCGTTGGTGGTGTTGCCGGAGGGGCTTCCGCCGCTGCAAGGCTTCGTCGCTTAGATGAAGATGCGCATATTGTCATGTTCGAAAGAGATCCTTACATTTCCTTCGCTAATTGTGGACTACCATACTATATAGGAGACGCAATCAAAGAACGCTCCAAATTATTAGTACAGACGCCAGAAGCGATGCACCAACGATTTAACATAGATGTTCGAATTAATAGCGAAGTCATTTCAATTAATCCTGTTGATAAAACAGTACGTGTGCAGAGTAAGGAACGCGGGTTCTATGAAGAAAGTTATGATCATCTAATTCTGTCACCAGGTGCCAAACCTACCCAGCCTAACTTACCAGGTATTGAAAGTTCTAGAATATATAAAGTTCGTAATATCCCTGATACAGACCGTATTAAACAGAAGGTAACAGACGAGGTCGCACGTTCGGCGATCGTTATCGGTGGAGGTTTTATTGGCGTAGAGATGGCAGAGAACTTGAAAGAGATTGGACTAGATGTGACTTTAATCGAAGCAGGTTCACATATTCTGGCTCCATTCGATGCTGAGATTTCGAATATTCTTATGAAGGAGTTAGAAGATCACCATGTGAATCTATATCTTTCCAACAGTGTTCAATCCTTTCATGAAACAGCGGATCAGATTGAAGTCCATTTAGCGAGCGGCGATGTGCTAACCAGTGATATGGTGATTCTAGCCATTGGCGTAACGCCTGACACAAACTTCTTGAAAGATAGCGGATTAGCGTTCGGTCCTCGTGGTCATATCATTGTGAACGAGAAACTCGAAACGAATCTAGAGAATGTGTATGCAGTGGGCGATGCTATCCAAGTCATAGATTATGTGAATGGGAGTACTACAGCCATTCCATTGGCGGGTCCTGCTAACAAGCAAGGACGAATCGCTGCTGATAATGTATGTGGATTAGGAACCGTGTATAAAGGTACTCAAGGGACTTCTATTATAAAAATATTTGGCTTAACGGGTGCATCTACAGGGAATAACGAGAAGTCACTACAACGTTTAAATATTCCTTACCGAGTCATTTACGTACACCCAAGTTCTCATGCTTCTTATTATCCTGGAGCTAGCCCTATTACCATTAAACTTTTGTTCAATGACGAAGGGACCGTGCTGGGAGCACAAGCTGTGGGCTTCGATGGGGTCGATAAAAGAATTGACGATATCGCCACAGTCATCCATTTCCATGGAACCGTTACAGATCTTGCGGAGCTTGAGCTAGCCTACGCTCCACCCTATTCTTCTGCCAAAGATCCCGTCAATATGGCAGGATATACAGCTGAGAACTTGATAACGAACAAAACTTCCGTCTTTGTTCCCAAGGATTTAGAAACGCGTGATAGGGAGAATACCATTCTAGTTGATGTTCGATCCGAAATAGAACACAATAATGGTCACATCCCTGATTCATTGCTGATTCCAGTAGATGATTTAAGAAATCGACTACAAGAATTAGATATAACCAAAGAAATATGGGTCTATTGTCAAGTTGGATTACGTGGATATACAGCTTCCCGTATTTTAGCGCAACGAGGCTTCAAAGTACGCAATCTCACAGGTGGATACAAGACCTATCAAATGTCGAAGTACACGCCCTGTACACCGAAGAAAGGATTATTATCATCCGCTCATACGGATGTACAAGAGAAGATAACCGCTCCGATGAAGACCACCATTCATGCTGATGTGGAACTAGATGCATGCGGATTAAGTTGCCCAGGCCCCCTAATTCAGCTGAAATCAAAAATGGATCAACTTAAAGACGGTGAAGTTCTACGTGTGACAGCTTCAGATCCTGGATTCTATGGTGATGTGCAAGCATGGGCACAGATGTCATCACAGCATGTTATTCAAGTCAATAAGACTTCAACCGGATTAATCGAAGCCTATCTTAGGAAACAAGAAGTACCATTGCAAACTTCTTCTGAACCAGTAGTTGCCCCCACTTCTGAGGGTACTTCAATGATCGTCTTCAGCGGGGATCTAGATAAAGCCATAGCTTCCTTTATTATTGCGAATGGTGCCGCAGCAAGCGGTAAAAAAGTGACCATGTTCTTCACGTTCTGGGGATTAAACATTATTCGTAAGACTAACAAAATTTCGGTCGATAAAGCATTCATCGGTCGAATGTTCGGAGCTATGATGCCTCGTGGAAGTCGCAAATTATCGATGTCCAAAATGAATATGATGGGTTTGGGTCCTAAGATGATTCGTGGCATTATGAAAAAGAACAATGTCTTTTCTCTAGAAGAATTAATTGATTCTGCCATCGAACAAGGCGTGGAGATTGTTGCTTGTCAAATGTCCATGGATATTATGGGCCTTGCACGAGAAGAGTTAATCGATAAGATTGAGATCGGTGGCGTTGGATACTATCTAGGAAAAGCCGACCAATCAGGTATTAATCTCTTTATCTAGATACTTCACAATATTGCTAATTGACAAAACCAGTCAAAACACGCTAAATCACGTGTCCGACTGGTTTTGTCTATTTCACTATCGTTTTCCATAAATCGATCATTTCTCATAAACTGGCTTCATTAGTTTGTACCTCATCACAAATTGAATAAGGATCGCAGCAAGCAGAATAGCTAAATTAAAGTAAAATGCAACATACAATGAAAAAGACGATACCAACATTCCCGCGATAATTGGAGATATAATCGCGCCAAGCTCAGAAAAGGAAACGACATTCCCTATAAATGAACTCCGTTGTTCTTGATGAACGGTATCCGCAATATGAGCAAAGAAAGAATCCAGGTAACATGCCCCTCCAATCCCTCCAATCAGCATACCAAGGTAAACGATCCAATGTTGGTCAAATGCCAAGAACAAAATAACCTCTACTGCAATCAGAGACAATCCAATCATACAAATCATTAATCGATCTTTTAGTCGATCTGAGATCATTCCTACAAATGGAGCGGAAATAAACGTAGATACACCCACTACAGTAAAAGCGGCACTTGTACTAAATGAGCTCCAACCCATGATATGAGTAGCATACAGTGCAAAATAAGTAAGAAAAACAGCAAAGGCGCTCATTTCTAAAAAATGAACTGTTGAATAAAAAGCCAACTTTTCATTGATGTTTATTTTTCGTTTCTTCTCCTTGAAGATAGTTCCTTCAGAACGTTGCTCAAAACGGTTGTCTTTAATTTTTATTAACGCAAATAATGCCAATCCTGAACAGAGGGCAACAAAGTAAAACGGGACATTCAAGGGGAAATATATTGACATCCAACCACTAATAACCGGTCCTAGAACCATACCTGCACCATCACTGCTACTTATATATCCATTGTAAGTCCCACGATTATCCTCCGTACTCCACTCATTTATCGTACTTCTTACAAAGACAGTCAATCCTGTAGCGATAGCTCCTTGAATAAAACGTAAGACACATAAAAACCAATAGTTTGTTGTCAAAGCAAATCCAATCATACTGATGACTTGTAAAGCCAATAAACTGACGCCTACGGACTTCCCACCCCACTTTCTTAGCAAGATGCCCGTAGGTACCCCTCCACAAACCTTACCCACATAAAATATCGCAAAAATAACGCTCATAGCAAATACAGAAAATTTCATTTGCTCTATAAATAAGGGAAACAACGGTAAGATCATATAACCACCCATATTTGTAAAGAAACAAATCATAACCATGAGCACTACATTTTTATTCAACCCATTTATCCGCATCATTCACCCGCCTCTGGTTGACTTCTCCGCTATAAGATATGCACTGATTTCGAAAAAAAGATAAAGGATTTCTTAGAAGTGATAAGAAACCCTTTACCTATTTATATTAAATACAAGTTTAGATTCTGGACTAATCACTTCTTACCTACAATGACGCTCCAGTTATTGTTCAATGTAGCCGTGATTTCACTCGATTACAAATGATCCGTTTCACGGCTATACCTCAGGTGATGTCTCAGCTCCTGTCATACTCCTTATATCGTTTTGAGATTAATATTAGATCTGCCACGACACTCGGGCTGGTTGGTGCAGGTGGTATTGGTACGCCATTAATCTTTGCCCTTCAAGTTCGTAAATGGACTCGTGTTGGTGTTATTCTTTTGGGAATTGTACTGCTTGTTGTTGTAACAGACTTTGTGTCCAGTCGCTTACGTAGAAAGATAATTTAACAGTTATGTATCTTCTTATTTCAGACGATAAAGAGACATATATACTGATGTAAGTACACCATTGCTTGAATTCTTATAAGTAGTTACTACAATAAAAGTCGTCAGTAAGAGAACAAATAAACATATATAGATATGAGTACCCTTTTCAAAGCTTGTTCATCTCCTAATCTAACAAAATCTCTTTATCTGGTTCTCTCAGAAATTTAAACAATTCTTTAATTTGCTTCTCTGTAACTCTTTCTGCTGACATGAGAGGTAATTGATCCTCCTTGAAGAATTCTACTTCGGAAGTTTCAACTCCTCCCGCGGCCTCTCCCCCAGTAATTTCACACAGAATAAATATTTTGTAAACATGTAGAGCAGATGGAGGATGATCATGAAATTTCGTATCTAAAATCCCTAGTAATCTAATTGTTCTGACATCAAAACCAGACTCTTCTTTTATTTCTTTCACTACAACCTCACGTGGTGAAAGTCCAATATCTGCCCATCCCCCAGGTAAAGACCATGCCCCATCAAGGCGTTCCCTCACAAGTAATATTTCATCATTCTGAAAAACAACGCCTCGTACATCCACTTTAGGTGTTGCATATCCACTCTCACTTGCAAAAAGTGTTCTGATCTTCTCGATCTCCACATCTGTATATTCATTCAATATTGTAATACTAAGATCCCTCAACTGTTCAAAACGCTCAAGATCATAGACGTCCTTTGAATATGCAAGACCCGTCTGACTTATCGCCTGGATTTGCTTTGCCCATTCCAACCATTTTAAGTTCATATTAACCACTCTCCCTGGTTTCTTCGATTAACTCCTTCGAATCATTTCTCACATTTCCTACAGTGGATGATACTGGATAGGCCTGCATCTTACTCGACTCATATGGTGTAAGCAGCTTCATTAGTGTTGATACATCATGGTTCTCTCGGTTCAACCATTGCGATTCATCTTCGGGACGCAAAATAACGGGCATTCGGTCATGTATGTCAGCCATCAGGTCATTAGGTGTTGTCGTAATGATCGTACAGGTACTCAGTTTCTTTCCGTCGGAATCGATCCAAATGTCATATAAACCAGCCATTGAGAAAATATTACCTTCCCGCATACCGATTCTCATAGGCTGTTTGCTACTACCTTGCCTTTTCCATTCATAGAAACCGTCTGCTGGGATGATACATCGCCGGTTACTTACAAGACGTTTGAACGACGCTTTCTCAAGAAGTGTCTCCGCTCTCGCATTAATCATTTTACTGCCCATCTTCTGATCCTTAGCCCAGGAAGGGACGAGCCCCCAGCGAAGTTCTCCTACTCGATTCTCTTTCCCATTATGTATGACAGCAGGTAGCCATTGCATAGGTGCCACATTATATTTCGGGGCATATTGGATCATTGTTGAATCATTCGTGAGATATCTGATCAGCAAATCCTCCATCGAGACGGTTATTGTATAACGTCCACACATATTACACACTCCCTCGATGATTGATCTCGTCTTCAAATACGTGATACCACTTGAAATAGTAATTAGCAGGCTTGTGATGCCAGAAATCCTCGTCCGAATGATTAAGCCATTCATCATCTACCGATGCGAATAAATCATAGGTTCGCTTACGAACCTCATTTAATCGATCTATATAGTAGTCTAACGCATAACCATGAATATTTGCACGGCCCTCTTCCCCCAAATTCAATGCTGGACGCCATACCAATAATTCAGCTTCTGACAATTCTCTACCTTCAAACGTTTCAACTTGATAAGCAACCTCCACAGCCGCAAAATGTAATAATAATGCACCTATCGAGTTACTATCGGGATCTAATAAGAAATCTAATTGTTCAGTAGATAACCCCATAACAGCTTCTAGCGTTGTATGTCTTGCATAATTCATCATGGGTAGTAACCGACCAATTTAAGGTGTATATCCAGGTATATCTGTAATCAAATAGATTTTGTCCATGTTAATGTATTCGTGAATTAGAATGCATTCCCTTTTATGAACCCAACCCTACGATAATAAAAATTATTGACAAATAATGTAACCCTCGGTTAATATATGACCAACGGTTACTAACCAATGGTTACTATTTTCTTATTTATCAAAAGGAGTGCTACTCAGGAATGTTAACTAAACAGGAACTTCGTTCACAAGCGACAAAGAAAGAGATACTAACTGCTGCACAACTATTTGCTACAAAAGGATTCGATTCAGTCACGATGCGAGAAATCGCCAAGGTGGCAGGGTGTTCACATACGACTATTTACATCTATTTCAAGGATAAGGAAGCCCTTCTACATCAGCTCTCTATGCCTCCTCTTGAAGCAATAAAAACACAAATGGAGCGTATTTCTTTACAGGTTGATCTGTCCCCAGAGGAAAAGCTAAAAGAGATCAGTCTCGAATTCATTCAATTTTGCCTGCTTCATCGGAACATTTATGCGACTTTTATAGGAGAAAAGGCATCACGTGTGGATATAGAGGTATCAGATAATGAAATCAACACAATGCGGATATCATTGTTTAAACTTCTAGAGCAATCACTTCAACATTGCCTTGTCATTGAAGGAAACGACGAACTTCTCTTAATGTACACTCGCATCTATTTTTACACATTACATGGCATCGTAAGTCTGTACACTCGTTCTGAAGAACCTCTTGAAAGCATGATGGAAAGACTGTTACCCACTTTTGAAGAATCTATTGAGGTGTTATTGATTGGGTTTAAAGAAAGATTAAAAGGAGTGAACTGATATGAAGATCATACAAATCTCAGAACATATTTGGAGTTTGAAAATATGGATAGTCATTCCGATTCACGTATGGGTTGTTGTCGATGAGGATGGCGTAACTTTGGTCGATGCTGGATTGCCTTTTATGGCAAAAGGTATACTCAAATTCGTTAAAGAACTGCAAGCAGGTCCATTGAATAGAATTGTCTTGACTCATGGGCATAGTGATCATGTTGGAGCCATCGAAAAGATACTAGCAGTAACTCAAGTTCCCATTTTCGTACATCGTATTGAGATCCCTTATATATAAGGAGAACTTCCCTACCCTCGTAGAAAGAAAGCAGCGATTAGCGTGGCTAAGCAACGAACACAACCACTTCCTGAGAACGAACAGGGCGAACTTCAATCCATTGGAGGGTTAACACCTTACTTAACACCAGGTCACTCACCAGGTCATGTCGTGTATTATCATGAGCAGGACCAAGTGTTATTGGTCGGAGATCTTTTCACAGCTAAAAAAGGAATCCTCCGCAAACCAATGGCCAAATTTACAGGAGATATGGAAGAAGCCATCAGAAGCAGTGCAATCGTCAGTCAATTGAAACCGCTACGGCTTGAGGTATGTCATGGTACATCAGTTCTCCAACCTGCCAATCAATTAGACACATATTTAAAGTCGTAGATACGAGGATTCAGAGTGATTTTGGATAACACGATTATTGTGGCGATTCTTTGGAGGAGATTCGTCTCTCCGGAAGCTTCAATTCCCATTTCTGATCAGGTTTGCATGGCGCATAAAAAAACTACCATCAGAATCATGGCAGCTTTGTAATAAATCTCTATCTCACAAAGGTATTTTTCACTCTATAAGATTTCATGAAATAAGGAACCCATATAGCACATGTAATGAATAACTGAAATATTTGTTTGTATGAACTTCCATCCTCACTATCGGCTGCCAATGGAATTTGGTTACTTAGCACCGTATACATAATTCCCGCAAATAAATTTGCGATGTATAAAGTGATCATCAGACTTGGCAATATAGATTTTTTTCGATAAAAGTTGAATAGAACAAACACAATAAACAATATAAACCCAATGGTGTACAGTATTTCAAATGTAATGAGTGGTCTCCACAATGGATGATAGAACTCTGACTCTTTAGATGTTAATTGATTCAACTCTTCAGAAGAAAATAACGGTATTACATCCCGGAACAACCGTACAAGCAATGTTAGAAAGCTGTAGTACAATCCAATTTGCACTAAAACTAACCATCCGCCTAATCCAATGTCTTTTTGCGCGAGTTTATGATACTTTTCATCTGAAAGCTTAGTTCCCATTCATATTCCCCTTACGTTGTTGTATTATAAAATACCATCCCATTTAATCTATCCTGCCTTCCAAAATTCCTTTTTCCTTATTCCTATCATTATTAGCGAGAACCATGATGTGACACTTCATAATCCTTTAAAACTCAGGTAAATTATACCACAAAAGTAGGACTACAACGTTCTTTTTCCCGAAAAACCATAACACCGAAACGCTAGCCCAACGTGCATCCAGAATACATTTAACCCTTGATCGTAGATTCAAAAAAAAGAAAAAACCAGTGAATTCATGTTCATTTCACCAGTTCTTTATAATTCCTTCTTATTTAAAAGCGACCACTCTTATTCTCTTGTAGTCAGCAATCCAAGATTCACCATTAAATAATGAGTCTCTAGCATGAATAGCTACTTTTGTGAAAATACGTTTCTTTTCCGACTCGGAGAAATCTTTGAAAAACACATCTGCTGCAAGTCCATTTAACCAATGGTCAAGGCCATTCTCCCCATCTTCTAGTTGTGTAGGACGGTCAAAATGAACCGCGTAGGTGACTCGAAACCCTTGTTGTTCCAGCAATTGACTATATTCTCCTATGCTCGGGAAGTACCAAGGGTTGAGTTCGTTCGCATCAACAGCATAATCTTGAGATAATACGTCCGTAATAGACTTTACAATCATCTCAACGTTACCCTTCCCACCGAATTCAGCAACAAAACGTCCACCATTTTCTAAAGCATTCCAGACACTTGAAATAACACTTTCTGCATTCTTAATCCAATGTAAAGCAGCGTTTGAGAATACAGCATTCACGGGTTCATCCAACAAGAAGTTCTCGGCATTCCCATGGATGAAATTAATTTCAGGGTATTTGTTTCTCGCTCTCTTCATCATCTCCTTGGATAAATCCATTCCAATAACTGAAGCTCCTAATTGTGAAATTTCATGACTTAAGTCTCCCGTTCCACATCCCAAATCAAGAACTTTCTCACCTTGTTGCACATTCAGAATTCCCAAGATTCCTTTTCCATATTGTGAGACAAATCCTAATTTATCATCGTATAATTCAGGTTTCCATTCATGAATCGATCCCATGTTATATACCCTCCTCCATTGTATTAATGTTGTTGAAGGTATTATTGCATAGTTATGGTTATTCATGAAATATATAAAAGATATAGCACTTATAGTTTATGCCTATTGGGTGAGTTTGTATTACTCTGCCGGTACTCCCTGAATACCAATCCTTATATCTGTCGGAGATAAATGAATTTTATTATCTGTCGGGGATAATATAATAAACTGCTTATCCTGATAGGATATGAAATTAATATCTAACGATTTGATGTCCTGTTCACTACGTTTAATTAATGAGCCTACTTTATCAAACAGTTCATACGTATTCTCAGATGAATCCGCTACATACAATTGTTGATTATGATAACTTGTTCTCCACCCATCTTGATTATCTTTGAACTGACGTTTCATTTGATACGTTGGTTTACCCGTTGCTACATTATATCTGGCATAAATCGTATAATCCGTACCTGTATTAATACCCAATGGATGTCCTTGTATATTGGATGTATTAAGAACTAGAATTCCATTATCTAGAGAAAAGTTACTGTTCGTATTATAGTCCATTTTCACTTCAAAAGAATGTTTATTACTCAGATTATATACATGATATATCTCTTGAGCCTGCATGAGTGAATCACCCGTATATTTCACAACAAGAAAAGGCCAGTTAAGCTGAATTTCATCCGTTCTAATCCCTTCGTATAGCGAATCTTTAGTATTTTTAGGTACAATTGAAATGCTCGAACGGGGTGACTTCCATGGGTATTCAAATATGCTGACATTGTTATTTACGTTAATAGCCAATTTTTCTTTAGTCTTTCCGACTGGGGCAGACCAGCTAATCTGAACCTGGTATTTCTCCACGAGCGTTTGAATACCTGGACTTGAAAACGTTTGTTGCGCAGTTAACTTCCCATTCTCATCTAACGTTATTTTTGATAATTTGTTCTGCTCTTTTGTTATTACTACGATTTGAGTAGGAGAAGTCAACACTTTCAAATCATAGATTACCGGGAACTTCTTACTCCAACTATCCTGCAAAGCAACCAGATCGACTACATGAACCTCTCCATTGAGCTTATTGACAAGGAGTGACTTCGTTTCACTGAGATTAGTAATACTGCTGTCTTGCATACCTGAAGGATACGTCTGTGCAGTAGACCCTGAAGCATAAGTCATGGTTGGTATTAATAAGATTATCAATAAAATGAACCAAATCTTCTTCATCGAAAAACTCCTCTCTTATAAAACATAAACATATTTTAGCATTTTTTATAATTTTAGTTATCGTTTTATGTAAAAAAAACCAAAAAAAGCTACCGTAACAATCACGGTAGCCTTTCGTTTAGTCCTTTGATTACATTTTTTCAGCAACAATTGTAAATGTCTTAGGGATACCCTTATCAAATACTTCTGATGAAAGGTTAGGCAGTTCTTCTAAAATTTTAATGAATAACCCTTCGCTTGCTACAGAAGTGACAATTTCTCCAATGGTCCACTTTCTTAAGCGAACTTTTTGAACAACAGGTTCTTTGTTCTCATAAGAGCTGAATTTAGAGAATGATATTTCCTTCTCCTCAAGGGATGTATCGAAATAATCCCCCGTCACTTTATGTTTTCTGATATTTGCTGTAGTGCCTTTGGATGATATTAATTTGGTTGATATTGGATGGAAATCCTGTAGAATCAATCGCCCACCCTGAGCAAGCAACTCGGACACCACCTTAAATAATGGTCGTAAATCTTCGAAATAATGAAGAATTCCAAACTCCATAAACACGATATCAAATTCACCAGATAACTTTTCCATCGGTAAGCTTAGTACATCAGAGACGATATATTCCACCTTCACTTTGGCTGCATCAGCTAGCTCTAGAGCATAGGTTTCATTCTCAACAGAAAAGTCAGCTATCGTAACATCCGCACCTAGCAAGGCTAATGCTACAGCTTTATTTCCATTTGAACCAAGTAGATTAATTATTTTTTTATCTTTAACCCCGTCCATATGTTCGAACGCGTTACCAATTCTTTTTATAGGATCATCTATGATCTTCTGTGCTGCTTCTTTCGGCGTACCAAAACGATTAACCCATGCTTGATATGCTCCCGTATTCCAAGCACTTTTATTTTGTTGAAATGGTTCCACTTTCATTCCTCCATACCCTTATGCTGGGATTCAATAATTAAGATTTCCTTCCCTCACTAGAAGGACACGTCAAGAAATCATACCATGTTCAACACAGGTCTTCAATTTATTATTTAATATAAATCGCCTTTTAGGACGGCATACATTTTCTGATCGATGAATTCTCCCTTAATCTTTAACTGTTGGCGTAATATACCCTCAAATTTCATGCCAATGTTCTCCAAGACGTGTGCCGAACCTATATTATTATAATTACATCTTCCTTCTATGCGATTCACATCTAGTTTATCAAAGCTATATGTAATGATCTCTTTGGTCGCTTCTGTCATGATCCCTTTACTCCAGTATTCACTTGAAAGAGCAAACCCAATCTCTGCTCTCTGGTGTCGCACATCCCAACTAATTAATCCTGTTCTTCCTATTAATTTATTGAGAGGTTTGTATACGATTCCCCAACGATATGCCCGTCTTAGTTCAAACTTCTTCATTACATAATCCATTTCGTTGATGGTATCCTCGAGCGTTTCATGTCGGTCCCATAGCGTATTAGCAGATACAATGGGGTCAGAGGCGAATTCATAGTACTCTTGTATATCATCTAAACTTATCTTTCGAAGTAAAAGACGTTCGGTTTCAAACACAGGCAACTCATTAAATAGTGTCTCTACCTTCATGACATTCACTCCTTGTCAGATCATTTTCCTAAAACCTTGTACCTCATCTAACTTATATCCTAAAGACTCATAAAATTTATGAGCGTCCTTACGATAAGCGCTTGATACGAATATGATATAATAGCAGTCTTTACGCTTAGCGATAGCTTCCATTTCATTCATGATCTTTCTTCCCAGACCTAATCCCCTAAACTTATGAGATATCACCACATTCTCAATGACCATGAAAGGTCTACAATCCCCCACAAGATCTTGACAAATAATCCCCATCACGGAACCTGCTAATAAACCATCTACCTTTATTCCGGTTAGACGATAGTTCGCGTTACTCTTCAGGATTGTAAATTGTGCCTGCATCTTCAACAGATCAGACGGACTACCAATCAGTTCCTCATATAGTAAACTAAGTTCCGCTAAATCTTCATCCTCAATAGGATCTATACTAATCATGAAAAATCAACCTCTTTCTAATCCACTGATACTTTTCTTATGACTAATCAAACCAAGCATGTGTAGGTATTTCAATCATCACTTTGCCAATTAACTTATCATAATCAATAAAAGGATATTCCCATGCATGAGAGTCGAAGCTTACGTTACGATTATCTCCTAAGAACAAGTATTTATTTGCCGGTACGACGACAGGTCCAAAGTTATAATTCATTTTTTCTTGGATGTAGGATTCATTAACGATTGTTTTATTACGATATAGTTCTCCATCTTTAACTTCGATTTCATCACCAGGTAACCCGATTAATCTTTTTACGTATTTTTTGTCTTCCTCTGGCGCTTGAAATACGATGATGTCTCCATGATTTAAGCTAGTCATCCACATCATTTTCTCTACAATAAGGTGATCGTTGATCTGAATCGTAGGGATCATAGATCCCGTGGGTACTTTCATTGCTTCCGCAACATAAGTCCGAACAAATATGGATACGACAAGTGCGATCAGGATGCTAGGTAGATATTGTTTCATTAATCTCATCATCATTATTCCTTCCTCCTGATTACATATCATTTAAAACTGAGGTCATTCGTTAAAACGACAGATGACTGTATTTGTTTATCCGAAACATTCCAATATTTACGTAATAGCGTCTCTTTAGATGCCTCAGACACGACCTGAAACCCATGTTTCTCATAGAATCCGATTGCCCAGAATGCTGACGCCCAAGTACCTATAAGTAAAGGTCTCTTCGTTAAAGAAATTAAATATGCTAATAATTCCCCACCAATACCGTTGTTTCGCTGATTGGTCCTTACGTAAGCATGGCGTATAAGGGATACTCCACCTTTCTCTTGCAACCCATTACACCAACAATCTCTTTATCTATTTCATATCCCCAAAAAAGAACGCCATCCATTATTTCTTCATTTAGCTCTTTTAAAGTCATATAGGGCTCATGAAATCTATCTTCCGGTATGATTCCTTTATATGCTTGAGATGCATCATTAATAATATCATATATAGACTCTACATCGTAATCACCGCATAGACGGATCATCAGTAGCCATCCCCCTTTTATAATCTCATTTCAAAAACAACCTCATCGTCTTCGAGCTCGCCAGTATCTATGAACCCCATCTTTAGATACAATGCTCTTGCTGCGTCATTAAGTGGATCAAATGAAATCCGAATTGCTGCGGAATTGGGCATCGCTTTAATATGTTCGATTATTGTCTTCATACTAGCTTTCCCATAGCCTTGTCCTTGATAGCTGGCATCAATCATAAATCTTAGAATCCAATGGCATAAATCCTTCGGGTAAGGCTGACTATCAACTAAAGCAAAACCAATCAAATCTTTATTCGCATAAATAGCATACGGCAATAAATTTGGTTCTACCTTCGATTGCGCAATCGAATAAACATTAGGCGCAATAAACTTCGTCTGATCTTCCTTCAGCTGTAATCTTATACATGCATTCCAGTTGTTCACATCTACTTCTTTTAATTCAATCGTTGGTCCTATCATTTATATTAGCTCCTTAGCATTTTCTCGTATTAAGAGTTACTTTCTACCCTGGAATTGAAGATACGCTTGCCTCACTTACGATTAATTTACCTGTCATGACATCATGTTTATTTCTTCTAATTGAATCCTCTACAGATTTCTCCGAATAATCAATCCCATACAATTTCACTTGTTCATTCAATCTGGACAGTGTGTAAAGCGTTTGCCCTCCACCACAGCCTATATCCAATATGGTATCATCTTTTCTGATATGGATCTTTTTCAAAGCCCAATTTCTCATTCCAGCATGTGCGACATTCATAATACTTATCATGATTGAGCCAACAAATCCCTTAGGATTTCTGCTTTGCTCTAATAATTCAGTAAATATAGTCAAGTTGATCACTCCTCATGCAAGACTTAGACTTACTCTTACTCTTACTCTTACTCTTACTCTTACTCTAACCGATTACCTTCATTTAATATAACAAATAATGGAATCTACTGCATTGAAAAAACGCAATACAATAAAACCAGATGTTCATTACATGACACTCTGGACTTAAATACAATAAAAACGCACATAAGAAACGATACAATAGCATCAATTATCGATTATAAAAACAAGCTTCCTTCTAATCTTAATTCTCATTATTCGACGTGTGTACATAACTTCTCTCGTATCTTTAAAATCATTTAAATACTACTCCATCCTTCCATCGGACTACTCGCGGAAGCATACCTTTTATTCGGAATTCTCCCCGCTTCGAATCCTAATCTACCCGCTTCAATAGCGAGCTTCATCGCCAAAGCCATCTTCACCGGATCCCTTGCGCCCGAAACAGCGGTATTCAGCAATACAGCATCGGCGCCAAGCTCCATTGCGAATGCCGCATCAGAAGGACTACCTATGCCAGCATCTACAATAATAGGAACGGTTGCTTGCTCAATGATAAACGATAGGTTTAATGGATTAATAATGCCTTGACCTGATCCAATCGGGGATGCACCCGGCATGATTGCATGAACACCTAACTCTTGTAGTCTTTTGGCTAACAACACATCATCTGATGTATATGGCAGCACGATAAAACCTTCTTCTAGTAACATCTCAGAGGCCTTTAATGTCTCCACAGGATCTGGCAACAACGTCTTCCAATCACCAATCACTTCTACTTTAATCATGTCACATAAGCCCGAAGCTTTCGCTAATCTCGCAATGCGCACAGCTTCTTCCGCTGTGGAAGCACCTGCTGTATTCGGAAGTAATGTATACTTACTTACATCTAACATTTCCAGAAAATTAGGCTGAGTCGCCTCAAATATGTTCATTCGACGAACCGCAAACGTCAAAATTTGTGCCTCAGATACATCAACAGCTTCCTTTTGGATCTCAAAGCTTGGGAACTTACCCGTTCCTAGTAATAATCTCGAATTAAATTCATAGGGTCCTATTTTCAACATGTCAGCCACCTCCTACAAAATGAACGATCTCAATACGGTCTCCATCGGATATACAAGTCTTATCATGATTGGATTTCTCTAAAATTTGCTTATTCCATTCGATAATCACAATTTTTGTCTCTAATCCAAAATGCACGAGCAAATCAGTAATCGTCTTACAATGACTGGGGATCTCAACTTGTTCTCCGTTAATCTCTATCTTCATGATGGAACACCTTCCTTATCTAGATGAACATTCTCATGCCGATCTACGCGATAGGATTCAAGAGAAAGGTCCATTTCCTTCTTTCCTTCAGCCCAATCTGCCACGAGCTTGCCCGTCATAGGACTAAGTAGAATACCATTACGATAATGGCCTGTTGCAACATATAATCCTTTCCAATGTGGATGCTCCCCCAAATACGGTAACCCATCTAGTGTTTGAGGACGTAACCCACTCCATGCTTTCTCCCACTCTGCCTCGATAATTCCTGGTAAAAGGTGCTTCGACGCTTCTAAGAGCTTGGAAACCCCACCTAGAGATACCTTACGATCATAGCAATGTGCCTTCTCCGTTGCTCCAATAACGATACGTCCTCCCTTCTTAGGGACTAAGTAACAGCCATGACTAAAAATCGTAGATTGAAGTAATGGTGTATGACTCAGAACAGAGAAACACTCCCCCTTAACCGGATACATGGGACATGTTAATCCTGCCTGTTCAAGAAGAGGTCTACTCCACGTTCCTGAAGCAATGATGACTTGATCAGAATAGAGGTTTCCTTCACTAGTCATCACTCCAGAAATTCGTCCATGATCAAGAAGAAGTGACTTCACTTCTGTGAACTCCTTTATTTGTGCTCCAAGTACTGCTGCAGCATGTGCAAACGCAGAACATAACTCAGGAGCGTCCACTTGACTATCTTCTTCAACGAACATGGCACCACGTATTTCCGAGGAAATATTAGGCTCTCGATGTCTCACTTCTACCGTTGATAACCACTCCGCTTGTTCTCCTGCTGTCTTTTGAAAAGCTAATGTTCGCTGAATTTCTGTTACATCTGCATCGGTTACCGCTACTCGGAGTAAGCCCTTACGCTTCAGTCCAATATCTATCCCTGTTAACTCTCTCAAATCAGTAGCCAGTTGAGGAAATAACGCACGGCTGGCTCGCGCTAAATCGAACATTGGCCCAGCTTCATTTATTTCAGCTTGCGCTGCAAGCATCCCGGCTGCCGCTGTCGAAGCTTGGCTTCCCACACGGTCACGCTCTAAGACCATGACCTTCATCCCTCTCGCAGACATATAGTAAGCCATAGCACTTCCGATAACTCCCCCACCTACGATAATGGCATCTCATGGCTTCATTCTGTTCCTTGTCCTCCTAAAATTTTTTGAGCATAATCTTCTTGATTAGCATTAAAAAACTAACTTCGGAAGCATATCCTCTAACTATTTAATGCCTCTCGGTAATCCTTCACCGACTTTAATGGATTATCGCTTTGCGTAATGCCCGACAATATAGCAATTCCAGCTACACCCGTTGCGACAATCTGCTGCACATGATTAGGCTTAATTCCTCCAATCGCAATCACTGGAATAGGAACCCGCTGTACCACTTCTTCTAATCCACTCGTTCCTCTAGGTGATTGACCTAGTTTCGAATCTGTTGAAAAAATATGTCCATATAACAGATAATCTGCCCCTTGCTTACTCATCTCCTCCGCTTCCTGAACATCATGAACGGAACGTCCTATTCTCAATCCAGGAAAAGATCTTCTAACTATCTGTACTTCTAAACTATGGTAACTTAGCTGAACACCTCCCGCGCAAGCTGCCCAAGCCACGTCAACTCGGTCGTTAATGAACACTTTACTGAGAGGTACTCCACCTGCCTTCATAGCTAGCACTCCCTCCCAGAGTTCAGCCGCACTGCATGATCTCTCCCTCAGATGAAAAGCTGTTACATAAGGATGTGTAAGCGTAGCTATCCTCGTATAACGTTCCAACTCAGATTGACCACTCGAGATCACATGTAACTCTCTCCCGGACATTGCACTCCTCCTAAACTTTGTACATATAAATTCCAAGATACATAGCCAACAAAAAAATCCACCCTCTGCGTAGAAGGTGGCTCTATAACAATAGTCAAAAGAATGCAGACGTATATACGCATACAGACCTATCTTAACCAAAGCTCTTAAGCTCACTTCCCTACGCTGGTATAATCCAGATCAGGTTCAAAGGGTTTGGAATCACACACTTCCGTCTCAGCCAAATAGCACCCCTAGTGATCTAACGTATTCAATTGGATACATCCTAACATAAATAATGGAAAAATTGAACACCTTATCTACACGCTCGGTTTTGGTTCTATAATAGTCGTAATTTCTTCACGAATCTATACCCTGTTATTTCAAATCCTCTTCCTTTGTAAAATTCATGCGCTTTCTCTCGAGAAGCCTTAATCCCACTCGTTAGATACAGAACGGACGCCCCTCTTGTCTCAGCCCAACGTTCAACATAAAAGTAATGCTGATGCCTCCAATCACGTTACCCTCTCGGTTCAAGAAGTGGCCACTGGTGCAGAAATTCAAGCCCAAAGCTCCTTGGATTGTAGCCGAGCTATGGAGGAAATGACCTCAGGGATTCAACGAATTGCAGAAACAGCATCTGATGTATCGAAACTTTCCATATCTGCAACTGAGCACGCAAAGACCGGAACCGTATCTATGCAACGTGTCTCACATAAAATGCAAGCAGTCAGCACAGCCGTTGATAATGCCAATGGAGTATTGAAGGAATTGGAAGTTAACTCCAATAATATTAGTCAGGTCTCAACATTAATTGGAAATATTTCCTCCCAAACAAATTTACTAGCATTAAATGCAGCTATTGAAGCAGCACGGGCGGCGAAGCTGGTATGGGATTCGCAGTAGTGGCTAATGAAGTACGTAAGCTGGCCTCCCAGACCGAAACATCCGTTCTAAATATTTCAGAATTAATTTATAGTATCCAAACGGATTCAGCTAGGGCCGTTAAGGTGATGAGTGAAGGTCTGAAAGAAGTGAATGCAGGATTACATGAGGTTGACGAAGCAGAAAAAGCATTTAATCTGATCTTTAAATCTTCTGAGATGGTTGCCCTGAAAGTACAAGAAACGGCGGTAGCAGCTGAACAAATGGCGGCTAGTACGGAAGAAGTTGCAGCAACAGTTACTAACGTAGGTGCTGTAGCCCAACAAACATCAGCTACAGCTCAGACGGTAGCCTCAGCCGCTGAAGAGCAGTTGGCATCTACGGAAGAAATTACAGCTTCAGCTAAGACCTTGTTGGATATTTCTCATGATTTATTCAAAGTTGTGAATACTTTCAAGGCTTACAAAACAAATCTCTAACATCATACAATTAACATTACTCAACCCAAGCTTTTTTCAGTTGGGTTGTTTTTCATCCATATACCCAGACGATTGGTTTATTCTTCTGCCCATTCCTTAAACAGCTTAATCATTTCTTCTAAATTTCTTAATCCACCTGCACCTTCAAAATTCCCATCTTTTATCCAGCATCTTACCCAGTCATTGTCATCACGATCAATGATAATTTCATTTAAAGGTTTATCTTCTAGTTCTGTTTCAAGCAATGGAATGGATACTCTCCATCCGGGTGTATCTATCGATTCAATCTTCAATCCATGTGTTTGCTCCCATTCATCATCACAATAGCTTTCATACCAATTTTCTAACCATTTAAGGTAACTCATCTGTCTCATCCTCTTTCTTTTTCACATGATTAATCCAGTACCAATCCAGAACGAAAGAACAAACAATCCCTACCACATATCTAATTAAATCAACACCCAAGAAACCTTTTCCTAATATTAGTGCTCCCAGAATGGTTGATCGTATGCCATTGATCCAATCTGCTTGGTACAGCTGACTGAATTCAATAATAAAACAAAAGATTAGACTCAGACAAAAAGACGCCATTAATCTTTGTTTTAAGAACAATATCCTACAACCGAAATAAACCATACTTGCCCACAGAGCATCACCGAAATGTCTTGATACAAATAGAGGTAGAACATCTGTAAACGATCTCGAAATAATCCCTAGAATGATTACCGTAAAAAATACAATAATATAAACTACTCTAGCTTTCAAATAAGCCAATGATATGTCATCCTTCCTTAACATTTTCCACCTATTTGCTTGGTCCGAATAACAGGTGCATATGCTCATTTAAGGGTTTATTGTACCTTCGGCTAGAAGCGTTTGCAACTTCTTATGTTGATCCATTTACGGTTCACTTTCGAAAATGTAAAAGAATCATGTAGTATGAATAAACCTTCATACCCCATGACTCTTAGATTCACAGCGATTCATACCTAAGTACGACTTCATCTGCTCGTTCTTATACGCGTTACTCTCTTGATCCGACTATTAATCTATCCAAAGCATGTCTTAACGATACTAGCGGATGGCTCCATAACATACGCGGTCCAGCGTATTTCATAACTGACTTAATCTGAAGCCTCCGATCCGGTTTATAGCAGTGAACAGAACAATGCTCACAAGTTGTTTTCTCCTCACCAAAGCGACAATGTTCCAGGCGAAGATGGGAGTACTGAAGAAGTTCTAAGCAAGCCGTACACAGTTCAACGGAGCCACTTTCTGCCTTCTTATTTTGAATATGTCCTTGTCCCACACAATATTTATTGATCATGAGAGCAACTATATTTTTCTCCCTAAGGATGCGTGGACCGTTGTTTTTATTGGGTTTAGACCGCCGATGACTTCCCAGAACTTCCAACATGATCACACACCTCTCTTTAATGTTAACCAAACTATTATACTTCTTAAGTATATCGTTCTTATATTAAATATATCTCACCTCAATGATTCGGAACCTTTCCCTCTGAAGGCTTGATCGCTATCAGTATCAGAAACCCACCTATCCCAGAGACCGCAGCCATTAGACCAAACAGGATCCAGTGATTTACATTCTCTAGTAATGATACGATTGGAGGACCCAGAGAAACCCCAATAAATCTAGTACTGCTATATAAGGAAGTAATCGTACCTCGTTGTTCTTTCTCAATGCCTTCCGTAATCAACGCATCCATACAAGGAAGAGCGATTCCTATTCCTCCACCACAAAGTGAAAATAGACTAATCACAAAAACAATCTGACTACTAAAGCCCGTTATGATTAAACAAGTGGTTATGAGCGCCATCCCCCCGAACCCGATCCATTTCATCCGTTTCTTATTTTGTCCGATCACTTTCCCACCGATGTAGGAACTCAAGCAAAGTACAGCGAGTGGAATCGCCAATACTAAACCTTTAAGAACTCCTTCAAGTTTATATTTAGATTCTAAGGTTTCTGATAAATAAAAAAGAACCCCAAATAATATAAACATACAAATACAACCCACAGCAAAGAGGGCGTATAACCAACGGCCTTTTTCCTTTAATGTAGCTTTCGTTCCCAACAGGAATTTCTTTAATGATACGTTAGATGGTGTTTTACTTGGAGTTTGAACGAGAAATATAACGAGCACTAACGAGATCATACAGAGCACCGGTATACTAATAAAGGGCAAATACCACAGCACAATCCCGAGTGCCGCACCTAGTATTGGACTAATGACTTTTCCCAATGTGTTCGAGGTTTCTATAATCCCCAATCCTTTACTTACCTCTTCCTCTTGGTCAAACATATCTCCTACTAAAGGAATAACGATCGGAAATGCTCCTGCCGCACCGATCCCTTGAAAAAGTCTTCCCCCCAGTATGATCCAGTAAGCTGTCATATCAACCGTAAGCCAAGCTCCAATGGCAGAGATCGCTCCACCCACTGCTGCGATGATTAGACTTGGAATGATGACTTTTTTCCTACCAAACCGATCTGAAAGATAACCTGCAATAGGAATTAATAGTATAGCCACAATCGCATACATGGTTATTAACATGCTTACTTTAAAAGAACTAACATGAAGTTCCCGCGAAATCAGAGGCAATATAGGAATTAGCATGGAGTTACCAAGTGTCATGATGAGCGGAATGGAGGCAAGAGCAACCAAGTCCCATTTCTTATTCTTCATTCTTAAACCACCTTTTGGGTACTTCAGACATACCTATTGTGGTTTAATTGTTCCATTCATATTCATATTACAATGATCATAGGATGAAATAAAAAATAGGCTCTCAAAAAGAGCCTATTCCTCGTTCTGCTCCACTACCGTGAGTGGAGGAAATGATTCCATAACGGCAGGGTCGTCTGATTCGACATACCTCTTAAGCGCGGAAAGTTTATTTTCCCAGAAGCGTTCGTAGTATGAGAGCCACTTCTTCAGCTCAAGCAGTGGTTCGGGATCTAAGCGATAACGCGTTTCTCGCCCTACCTTCTGATCCTTTACCAGTCCGGCGTCCGCAAGTACCCGTAGGTGCTTAGATACAGCCGTTCGACTCATTGTAAAATGTCCGCTTATGATCGTTACCGACATCTCCTGATCGCCGAGCAAGTGCAGTAGCCTACGGCGTGTTGGGTCAGCGATTGCTTGAAAAACATCATGCTTAGATGCGGACTCTACCATCTCTTAGGACTCAACATGCTTTCTAAGAGAATCTACCAAGCCAACCCATCCGTTCGCCATTCGCTCACGTACAATGGCATGTGTTTCACCAAATTCAGTAATACTATCCGCATCCCAACCAGAATGAATGAGTGTAAATTCTGTTGTACCCTCCAACTCCACTAACTCGAACGTTATTGCCCAGTCCTTACCCCAATTAAAAGAAAGCTGATGCGGAGGATCAATACTCGTTACTTTACACGGCGATTTACCGAAAGGTCCCGCTTCCAAATGAAACTCATGACCCTCGATAGGTTGAAAGTCATTGGGCATGAACCATGTCCCAATCCCCTCTGCAGTCGCAACTGCGTCCCATACCTTTTGAATCGATGCAGTAAGGATAAGTGTTTGTCTAATTTCTGGAATGTCTGCCTTTGCTTCTATATGATTCTTCTCCATTTAATAACCTCCATTAATGTATGTTTCTACCCCCATTATTACGAAACCATTTGGTTTCATTTAATCATAATACGACACCATTTAGTTTCGTGTCAAACATAAATCTGTACTTGTTATCATCTCCAAGAACCTGCCGAACATGCTACATGCACAATCAAGTAAAAAAAGGCGGTCCCGCAGAGGACCGCCTAAACAATTATTCTAAGTTGCGTAATTAACAACATCATCATTCCTCGCCATGTCTGTATATCGAGCGGCCGTATACAACAGCATCATATACGAACAATAATTACTTAAGGAGTTACGACATATTTTTCTGAACTTACACCTGAAATAAAATGACTCGGTTCACCGAGACTGTACATATGAAGAAGATGCATTGCACGTGTACAGACCGTATAGAACAACTTCCGCTCACTCTCACGAGCATATACCTCATTGGAGGCGTTATATATAATTACGGCATCAAACTCAACACCCTTAGCTAGGTACGATGGAATAACCAATGTTCCTTTTACAAAAGAAGGCGTAGTTTTGGTCACTTTTTTCAGTATCAGATGCTCCTTAAGGGACTCATACACCTGCTGGCTCTCATCCAGCGTCTTACAAATAATCGCTGTATGTTCATATCCTTGGTCATTTAGAGCTTTAATATCCTCAATAATCTTCTGATGTAATTGGTCCCGATCTGATTCAATCACAACAATTGGCTTATCTCCTTGCCTATTAAATGGGACGATATTCTCCCCACCAGGCATCATACTGCGGGTGAAATCCACAATCTCATAAGTTGAACGATAACTTCTGATGAGGGAGATCACTTCTGTTTCCTGTGGACCATACAACTGTTGAAGCGACTCCATACTATCAAGCACAGAGGCATGGGCATAGATCCCTTGATTTAAATCTCCGAGTGCTGTCATACGGGCGCGTGGAAACAGTCTTTTTAAATATTCAAGTTGGAAGGGCGAGTAATCCTGTACTTCATCTATGAACACATACCGGATGGCATTGTTCGTTTGAAATCCTTTGACCAATTCCTGTAAATACAGATAGGGTGTCGCATCTTCATATGATAACTTGCCACTCTTCAAGTCAGCTACCGTGTTTTCGCTAATTTCATTCCAGTATGAAGGTAACGTATTCTGCCCGCTAACAGACTGTAGAAGTTCTTTGCTTAGAAATAGTTCACGATACAATCCCTTAGCATCCACGAAACGTTTGCGTTTAATCCATTTACGAACGGGTTTCAACCATTCATTCACGATCATACGAGCTAGTAGATTTCGCTCCTTCTCATAATCATCGAATGTATCTTTCTTCTTATGTTGCTTCCGTCGAACACGAGTATACGCTTTCTGATACTCATCAGCACTTAGCAGATCAATCTGATTGTCTACCCACGCTGCCTCTCGCTCATTCTTAGCGAACACTGACAATTCCTTCAGCATCCATTCCCGCATCATCTCAATACGATTATCTAGCTTCACGCTGGGTTCAAAGCTATAGAACTTCTCCTTCATCGTATCCGCAGATATAATCAGTCTTCCTTGGAATTGAATAGCTCTGAACATCATTCCGCGGGACTCTAAATATTCCTTATATCGGGTAATGACCTCCAAATAGGCAGGAGATGATTTATAATTGATGGATGCCCTCTTTACTTCAAGTGAGTGTCCTTCGTCTGTTTTTAGCATGGTTTCCATTTGTGAAAATATATCTTCAAGCTCAAATTCTTTGGCTAGTCGAAAGTCTAAATAGGCCTGAAAGGTTGTTTGTTGCATATTTTCTTCTCCCAGTTCCGGAAGAACCGATGACACATAACTATTAAATAGGGGATTTGGCGAGAAGAGAAGAACTTGATCAGCCTTCAAGATCGCACGATATTTGTAGAGTAGATAAGCAACACGCTGTAGCGCAGCAGAAGTTTTACCACTACCAGCCGAACCTTGAACAACCAACATCCGACTCTTGTCATTACGAATCACCGCATTTTGTTCCTTTTGGATCGTGGCTACGATGCTCTTCATTTGGTTATCAGCACTGTGACTAAGCACCTGTTGAAGTAGCTCATCTCCAATCGTCACACCCGTATCGAACAGGACATCAATTTTGGCGTTACGAATGACAAATTGCCGTTTAAGCTTCATTTCCCCACTAATCTCACCCATAGGAGTATCATAGCTAGCTGGTCCTGGTGCGCCATCATAGTATAGACTCGATACTGGCGCACGCCAGTCATATACAAGAAATGTCTCATCGTCATCATCCAAAAAAGAAGCTATGCCAAGATAGATCGTTTCATTCTGATTCGATCCGCCTTCTTCAAAGTCAATCCGCCCGAAATAAGGTGATCTAACAAGTAGCTTCATTTTCTTTAGAGACTCCGAAGACTGAAGGTGACTTCGTTCACGCTCTGATAATACCTGAGACTGTTGCCGAAGACTGGTAGATGTTTCTCCTAAGTCATCCGAACTACTAAAGTTTACTCTTACTTCGTCCCAGAACTCCTTACGTAAATCTACGACGTCACCGCGAACAGTTCCTACTTCTCGTTGAAGTTTCTCAATTCTAGATGTAACTTTGGTCGTTACTTCATCGACTCGGTGCTGTTCGTCAAGCCATTCCTGATCGCTCGTGCCCATGATTGTTTCATCTCCTTACTTGGTTTGACAAAATTATTTAAGCGTGCTATAATATAGTAATATTTTGTATTTTTATGTTTTTGTTCCAATTACATAACACGATCTATTGTAGCAATCCACGAAATAGAAATCAAATAACATGATATATAACATTCAAACGGATATCATCTTTTATAGATGATATCCGTTTTTTTATACCTATTTTCTATTCTTCAAGGGTACGAACATCATTCATGCTCACAAAACGGTATCAAACAAAGGAACAATATCAATCCCTTCTGCCGATATTCGTACTAATCCTTTGTCCGACATCCGAATTTCCGGAATAACTACAAGTGCAAGTAATGATAACGTCATGAATGCATTATTAAGACTACAACCCACTCCTATCAACGCATGACTTATAGCCTCCGACTGATGTGCTACCGTCTCGAACGGCTCTGGAGACATCAATCCTCCAATGGGCAAAGGGAACACTGTCGTCTCGCTTTCCGTCACCATAACCACACCTCCCTGCATTCCAGCAGCAAGGTTTCCTGCCTTAGCCATAAGCGCGTCATCGTTTCCTATAACCGTCAAATTGTGGCTGTCATGAGCTACCGTCATAGCAATCGCTGCCGGAATGTTCAATCCAACACCTTTCAGTATACCCACTGCATGTCCTCCATTTAAACCATGACGTTCAAATACAGCCATCTTACATAAGTCATCCGAAGGATCAAGATTCACATGATAGTTTTCTACTTTAACTTGGACTTTCCTTTCACGGGTATCCACATGATTCTCAACGACTTCAATCGCTTTAGCAACGAGAGATCCCTCGGCTAAAGGAGCCTCTATCTGGAAATCCAATTCAACCAATTTCCGACCAATATGAACGGTCTCAAATGCTTCCTTAGGAATGTGGTACCCTTCCCAAGTCGTCGTCATGACACCATTCTCAGCAACAACCTGACCTGAAGCAATCGTCAGCACCACATCTACATCGGCTATATTCCCATCAAGCAATATTATATCTGCACATGACCCCGGAGTGATAGATCCAATATCTCTGGCAACGCCAAACCGTTCAGCCGTATTAATGGTTGCCATTTGGAATGCCGTCACAGGTTTAACACCTTGTGCAATCGCATGGCGTACTACAAAATTCATATGACCTTCTCTCAGTAGAGATTCAGAACTTCGATCATCCGTTACCAGCATCATTCGTCTTGTATCTATTCCACTTTCGGTATGAGCTTTAATCGTCTCTGCCACATCGTGCCAAGCAGATCCTTGACGCATTTTAGCATACATCCCAAGTCGGATCCGTTCAATTACATCTTCCTTTGTCACACATTCGTGATCGCCACTCACTCCGCTAGCTGCGTATACAGGCAACCGCCAATCATCCGACTTCCATGTAAAATGACCATCAGCATATTTCCCTGCACGAAGTGTCGCCTGAATTTCTCTAATCATTCTGTCATCACCATAGACAACACCAGGGAAGTTCATCACTTCACCTAATCCAATCATGTCTGGACCCCAACTTAGCGCTTCAGCTACTTCCTCTGGTCCAATAAATGCCCCTGTTGTCTCGAGTCCAGGATGAGTTGAAGGAACACATGAAGCCACTTGCATATAAGCGGCAAGGGGTGTGGTTCTTGCTTCTTCTAACATAAAACGCAGACCTTTAAGTCCCATCACATTGGAAATCTCATGCGCATCAAAGAAACCTCCAGTTGTACCAAGCGGAAGTACTGCCTTTGCGAATTCCGTAACGGTAAGCTGGGTGCTTTCAATATGACAATGCCCGTCCAAAAGTCCTGGAGCTGCATATTTCCCTTTTCCATCAATTATAATTGTGTTTTCATCCAAGGCATGACTAATATCTTTACCTACATACGCTATTCTCGAACCCTGTATTGCTATCGACATTCCTGGTAGTATTTCACCAGAAACAACATTCACCAGTTTAACATCGACCACAGCGAGCGACGCTTTCAAATCTCCACGTGCTGTGGCTACAAGCTCAGGCATACAGTCCGCTAAAGTCGATCTATTCGATTGAAATGATTGTGTCATAATAAAAATATACCCTCCCTAAGATCTCCTGATGAAAAAAAGCATCAAATTTGTTATAAGCTTGTTATGTATTATAAATGTATGTCATCATCACGTACATTAATATTTCATAAAAATATAAAATTCAATCCAAATCACAAAATTAATGTTACATATTATTACAACTGAAGCATATTTCTTCTTATTTCAGTATTATTTTCCCCAACTACCCTAACAATCCTTCATTCGAAAAAATAGACTACCATAAAGATTAAGGTAGTCTATTTCTATTTCTATTTCTATTTCTATTTCTTTCGCCTCTTATTTATCCAATTCCGCCATCTTCCGAAATTCGATTTAGTCTCCTCTTTATCCTCATCATATCTGTGATTATTATCTACTAGCCTATTAAGCCGATTTAATTGAAGTCCATAGTCATACATCGATGCTGCTACAATAGCTAATCGGTATGAACCCTTACCCTCTTGTTCAATATAATGTTTAAGCGTGCCTTTGATAAATTCATCACTACTTTCTTCCATCAGTAAAGCTTCAGTCGTATTGGGCTTCAGCTTATGATCGAATTTGAGTAGAATATGTTCATGAAATTTTGTTAACATTTCAATTTCAACGATGAAATCTTGGTCTGTATCCGATATTCGTTCCGATTGGAAGTAATGATCTTCGATCGTTTCTAGCACTTCTCGGCCCTTTTCCAGTGCATGAAGCATTTGCTTGTACACAACTAAATGCCTACTTTCATTGAATGAGTTCCGCTTCAGCTTTTTATGTTCTTCCTCAAACAATACGTACTTATCAGAGAGGGCTCTTATGTCGCCCTCCAACTTGTTCTTTTCATCTCTAAAAATATTTTCTTTCATTTCATCTGTAATTGATGTCCGAAGCAATAACGACATTTGATCGAAGATACTGTGTATCTGTCCATACAATTGCTGTTTTGGTTTCGGTGGAATGACTAATACATTTATTAAAAAAGCTGAAATGATCCCAATAATACTGAGTGAGAATCGATTCAAAGCGAAATCCCACTGTCCTGAGGCTTCCATAACGGAAATGACAGTAACCAACGTCAACCCAATCGTGTCCCCCATATTAAGTTTCAGACAGATCATTATTACTAGAATACAAACAAGTCCAACCGCAATAGGCTCACTCGAGAAGAAATAACCCGCAAGCATCGCAATAACTGCGCCCAATGTGTTGGTCTGGAGTTGCTCCAGAAAGTAACGCCACGAACGATAAATAGAAGGTTGCATAGCGAATATAGCCGCTACAGCAGCAATCACGGAAGGGGCTAGGTCAAGCCACAAACTAAGATATAGGGCAAGGGTTACCGCAATCCCTGTTTTTAGCATACGCGCGCCAAAAGTCATAGCCAACTCTCCTTTCACAATAGGTTATACATGTATTACCCCATCCATGGCAAAATAATGCATTAGTGTTATTCGGCTATTATGCATGAAATCTAAAAGATTGATCATACTAATTTTGGAAAACAAAAGTATGAATGAGGTGAAATAAAACATGAATCACATGAGAAACATGACTAAGTTAGCATTATCAACGATGATCGTTGGTCTTATCGTAAGTGGAACACTAACCGTTTATGCAGATGGTGCTGTTCCTGTAATAGATCCCGCTCAACATCATAAAGCACACGGACATCATCATGGGGGCATCACAAGAGATGCAGCTCATTTACTTGGCATGGAACGTCAGGATTTATTAAAGGAATGGCAGAAAGGGAAAACCCTTGTACAAATCGCACAAACACAAAAGGGATGGAACGAAGAAACATTCATCCAGAAATTAAGTGACATTGAGTTTAAGAAGATCGACTTAGCCATCAAATCAGGTAAGATTAGCAAAGAACAAGGTACATTAATAAAGAAAAAATTGCCTGGAAAACTAAAGAATGTTCTGAACCACAAACATGGGAATCACCATGAAAGGATGCCCGGCACTTTCTCGCACCTTTAGTATGACGATTGTAAACGAGTGCTATGTGTCTCGACTTTCGTCTCAAATACATGGTGATATCCGCCTAAACTTTAAAATCCTAACTTTATAGTTAGGATTTTTGTTGTTTGCTTTGAAATTATGATAATTTCTTCTTCTCTGGAGCTAGCACTGGTACTTCTAGTAAATCCAGAACAAACATGAAGATTGGTACTCCAAGAATCAGTCCCCATACCCCTAAGAAGTGTTCGAAGACGATTAGAACGGTAAACGTATAAAAGATAGGCAAATGCGTTTTGGAAGACATAAACTTAGGATTCATAAAATAGGCTTCAAAAGCATGTAATGCTGCAACCATCACAAGCACATACACCACTTTGATCACCCCACCCATTTTGAAGGCAATCGCACACAATGGGACTAATGAGACAAAGACTCCTACGACAGGTACTAACCCCAAAAGAAAAATCATGATCGATAGAGCGAATAAGTTGGGGAATCCCATGATCCAGAGAAATAGTGTTGAAATAAGGCAATTAATAATGGAGATCAAGAATTGCACTTCAATCACTTTACCGAATGAGAATACAAACTTCTTACCATAGTAAGCTAATTCATCATAGAAATAAGAAAATTTGCTATCCTTAAATTTCGCGCTGAACTGTGTCACTTTTTCCTTCTCCAGCATGAAAAACAAGCTCATAATAAGGGCAATCCCAATGTTAAAGCTCCATGCTCCTATGTTAGAGACTGTCTTCATAATAATGTCCCAGCCCTGATTAACATAACTCGCCACATCAATCTTACGGAGAGATTCCATTAAATAGTTCATGACTTTATTATCTGTCGGTTCAAAGGATTTACTGTAAAAAGAAATCACTTGCTGCACAAGATCATTAAGCTGCGTTATGACCTTAGGAGCGTAATTATATGTACCTACTGTTAAAATGGTTAGAACCAGAGCATAGAGAATAACAATTACCGCTATGCCATTAATCTTAAAACGACTAGTAATCTTAGTGGTGAGAAAAGAATGAAGTCGATTAACCAGATAAGTAATGATAAATGTGATTAATAACAGGTTCATCATACTTCTAAATAAGTAGAGCACTAAGACTAGCGTTGTTAGAACCACTATCCTTCTAACTGTTGGGCTCTGGAGTGATTCTTTAAAGGATGTCATCACGTATGGCTAAGCTCCCTGTGTTCAAGGTATTTTTTAATATAGCTAACGGCTTCTTCCACATCATTAGCACTAATACCTATTGTATCATTAGACTTATACTGTTGAAAAGCGTGATCATACCTCGGATCATAATAATTTTCTAATAATAACTGAACGACGGTATTATACTCATCCGCTTGCAATGCTGACTCGATTTCCTTAGCAATAGGGATGTGAATTCTTCCCTTGATCATTTGAAATGCTTGTAGGCATTCCGCTTTATGCTTAAGTGGTTCATAATCCGTAATAATCTGTTTTACACGTTCTCGCATCTGCATGTCAATCGTAATTACGACACCTTGTTCCTTCTTAGATACTAAGAAACTGGGAAGCACCACTTTTCCAATCCGTTTGCTTTCCGCTTCTATTAGCACATAGGGAGCATTTTGTAATTTATTAATACTTTGGAGGAGCAATGCGTCAAATGTTTTTTGGTTATGCGAATGAAGTCCGATATCACCAAAAATTGAACCCCGATGATTCGCCATTCCTTCTAAATCCATGACTGGATAACCCTCTTCTTGCAGACGTTTCAGAATCGCCGTTTTCCCTGTACCGGTATGACCTTGGATAACAATCGCTTCCGGTTCAAAGTGACAATTCTCTAGCGATTCTACCACCCATTTACGATAGGCACGCACACCACCTGTAAGACGATATACTTGAATATCCATGAGTGAAAGTACAGTAGCTGTTGTTCTACTCCGCATACCACCTCGCCAGCAAAAGACTGCTTTGCCACCTTCAATCTCACCAAATTGTCTTACGAAGTCTGGAAGTTTAGCGGACATCACCTCTAGCCCTCGGTCTTTCGCAGAGTGAGAACTTACTTGTTTATACAGTGTTCCTATTTCTGCCCTTTCAGCATCATCAAATACAGGTATATTCAGACTTCCGGGAATTGTTGCATCACGAAATTCAGAAGGTGATCTAACATCGATCAACGTTATCTCTTTTTTTTGTTGTAGCAATAGTAGTTCTTCTATTGTAATGTCTTGGAACAATGATTTTCGTCTCCCTTAGTACTTCATTATTATTCTACAGTAATATGTCCCGGATGAACTGAGACGACGTGACCAATACGACTTGCTTCAACGCCATTTTCAATTAGTTCAGCCAACAATTGATCTCCTTGTTCCCCAGGAACAGAGATAAGAAGACCGCCGGATGTGACGGCATCGCATAAAATCCACTGATCGATCATATCCATCGCCTCGGGATAAGTAACTGATCCTTGTAAATGAGCATGGTTATTCTTCGTTCCACCAGGAACCTTACCCTCTAAAGCTAATTCCCTTACACGGGGAAGCACTGGCACATTATTTTTCAAAATGACAATTCCTGTACCACTCCCTTTTGCCATTTCTGAAGTATGTCCAAGCAACCCAAAACCTGTAACGTCCGTACAAGCATGTACATCATAAGAATCCATCACTTCAGCAGCTGTTTTATTCAGCGTTGACATGATTTGTGTGAGTCGAATTATCTCATCTTCGCTTAGTTTGTCATTCTTTAATGACGTCGTAAGAATACCTACTCCAATGGGCTTCGTAAGGATTAGGACATCCCCCGGCTTGGCTCCTGCATTGGTCCGAATCCTGTCTGGATGGACTAATCCCGTAACAGCAAGTCCGAATTTAGGCTCTTTATCATCAATCGAATGTCCACCAACAAGTGTCACACCCGCCTCTTTCAGTTTATCTGCGGCACCACGGAGAATATCTGATAGTACTTGTTTATCCAGTACAGAAATAGGAAATGCCACGATATTAAGTGCCGTCAATGGTTTACCACCCATCGCATATATATCACTGATCGCATTAGCTGCAGCAATTTGCCCGAAGGAATACGGATCATCAACAATCGGTGTGAAGAAGTCGACAGTTTGAACCAGTGCAAGGTCATCACTAATACGGTACACGCCTGCATCATCACTTGTATTAAGACCAACCAATAGATTGGGATTATTCTCGGTAGATGGAAGTGTACGAAGTACTTCTGCTAGATCGGCAGGTCCAATCTTACAGCCGCATCCTCCTTTTGTTGAATAAGCAGTAAGCTTGATTTGATCTGTCATCATATTCATCCTCTCTATTTGAATAAAAGCACTAACCCAGCCTGTTTTATGCTGAAATATTTCTTCTGGAACACACTTGAACATTAACCCTTCTATATCACTTCATTATAAGGACACCCTCTTCCTAAGTCTATTAGGATTAGGATTAGGATCTGTAAAATTAAAATACCCTTAAAAAAATATATAATTTTTTTATAAACTCTTAAGGATTGAATCTGAAACTTCTGATACACTGATATCTATAAAGCTTTCATATATTAAAGGGGGATTTAAGTTAATGACTGACAAACAATTAGGGAATCCAGAAAATGAACCATCCGAAGGAAAACCCGAAGAATCAAACTTAGACAATAATGAAACCATTGAAAGTGAAGTTGTAGTCAACGAGCCGACTACGATTCCAACTTCAGAGCCACTTAACTTGGAAGAGGCAGTTGTTGTTGCTCACGCTCCAGAATCTCAGGATCGATTAAACAATGCTCCTGTTCCACCAGCAAACAATAGTAGCCGTAACATATGGATGGGCCTTTCTCTTGTGCTTGCTGTCGTACTGGTGATTGTTCTTATTAAACCTATTGGTAACAGCGGTAACAATGCAATGGTAGCAACTGTAAATGGCACAGATATCACAAAGGACAAGCTTTATGACCGACTGGTTTCGATTGGCGGTGAAGTTACAATAGAAAACCTCATCCGGGAAGAACTTATTGAACAAGAAGTAAAAAAAGCTAATATTACAGTTACGGATGCAGATATAACTAAGGAAATGGATAAACTGAAGAAGGGGCTTGGAACTGAAGAGGCATTCGAACAAACGCTCACCCAAGCCAATATGACATTGGACGACTTGAAGAAAGAAATGACTATGCAATTGAAAATCCGCAAATTAGTAGAACCACAAGTGAAGATAACCGATGCTGATATTAAGAAATATTTCGATGAAAGTGCTGGTTCTTTGGACACAGCAGAACAGATTAAAACTTCGCACATTCTTGTAGCTACTAAAGAAGAAGCACAAAGTATCTTGAAGGAACTTGAAGGTGGAGCTGATTTTGCTACCCTTGCCAAAGCTAAATCTATTGATGCAAGCACCAAAGACAAAGGTGGAGATATGGATTTCATCGCTCGAGGTGCAGTTGGTGATGAAGCTTTCGAAAGTGCTGCATTTGCTTTAGAAAAAGGTAAGCTTAGTGGTGTAGTTCAATCGGCTGCCGGATTCCACATCATTAAAGTAACCGATCACAAAGATGCTCATAAGGCAACGCTAGAAGAGAAATCAACAGAGATCAAAGAATTGTTAACAAGTAACCAAGTTCAGACTTTATCTTCGACTTGGTTAGCTACTCTTATAAAAAAATCCGACATCACGAACACATTGAAAAAAGAAGACGCTGCTACGAAAGAACCTTCAACTGAAACAAAGAAATAATAATCTTATAGATAGACAGCGTGGAATCACTTCACGCTGTCTATTTTGTCTTTTTTTATGAATGATTCGAATCGCGCATCCATAAATGACACAAATTAATAGCACGATATCCCTATCAACACAGGTCCTTTATCCTATATCATTAATTATTAGGACCTACTATATAGACTCTATCTCCTATATAATGATAGTATATGAAACAGTAGTTACATAAATTAGGAATTAGGAGGATGTTTGCTATGTCATGGCTATTGAAACTTCCACTTCACCAAAAAGTTATCGCTGGATGTTACCTTGTTGCTGCCCTATTCTCGCTTCCTGTCTTTGTTACCTTTATCGTTTTTGGAAAAGTTTTTGTAGGAATTATACTCATTGTATTACTTCTAGCTCTTACATACCCACTTTCTCGCTTTATTGAGAAAACGCTAACATCATCTTTTGATGAGATATCTATCGTTACTGCTCGCATTGCCCAAGGTGACTTTACAGAACGAGCCAGTGAAACTGGTTCCATGAGCAAATTGAATCAGTCGTTCAATAGTATGATTGATAAACTCACTACAATACTAAATGAAGCCTCTGGCATTACGAAACAAGTCATGGGAACAAGCCGAGGCATTACAGAAAAGAATCAAGAACTTAAGCTAGTCATGACACAAGTTGCTCATTCTTCACAAGAGCTGGCTGTCGGAGCTAATGAAATTTCTCAAGATATTGCAGGTATGACAGAGTCCATTCAGGATATTGAAGAAAAGGTAAGTAATTATACCATTTCAACGAAAGCTATGAATGAACGTTCTATACATACACTACAGCTCGTGGAAAGCGGTCGTGAATCCGTTGCAAAACAAGCTGAAGGTATGAAAAAAAATATTCATGCTACAAAACAGGTTTCCAGTACTATTGATGCGCTCTCCAGGAACGCAAAGCGCATCTCTAGAATCACTAAGTCCATATCTGATTTAGCAGAACAGACAAATTTACTATCCCTCAACGCTTCCATTGAAGCGGCACGTGCTGGTGAACATGGTAGAGGATTTGCCGTTGTAGCTCAAGAAGTGCGTAAATTAGCTGAAGAGTCAGCAACTTCCACACAGGGTGTATTCGGCTTAGTAAGAAGTATAGAAGACGATATTCAGCAAGCAATCGAGCATATTCTTATCAACGAAGAAATCGTAGGTCAGCAGAATGAAATGATCCTTGAGGCTGAACTAATATTCACTCAAATCATACAAAGTGTTCAGTACATTTCCGAACAAATTGCCGCCTTCTCAAATGAAAGCGACATCATGTTGGAAAGTGCTCATAAGATTTCTTCTGCAATTCAGAATATCTCTGCTATTACTGAACAATCTGCAGCTGGCACCCAGCAAGTATCTGCATCCATGAACGATCAGATGTCCTCAATCCAAGCTGTGGCTGAAGAGGCTGAGGTTATGAATAGAGCTGTCTTCCAACTTCAGAAAACGATTCATATTTTTAAATTCTAATACATGACACAAACAAAGAGGTCCCTTTTAATAGGGCCTCTTTGTTTGTTGTATAATCATGTTTCAGATACTTCATCTCTTACAAGCATCACTTTAGCTCATCCTTAGGATCCTGAACATCGTTATCCTTGATCTCATGTTCATCAGCCGTTTCTATGACTGGATGATGGTGATTAGTACGAATACCATCCGTCTTCTTCTCCACTCTATTTCTCCGTATCAACCACAAGACTACCCAAACAACAATAACAACGAGTAAGATCGGTGAAGCTCCAAACAGAATAACGACCAACCACTGAAACAATAGTGTTAGAGCATTCATTGTTCCTTTAAGTGCATCATTAGCTCGTTCGAACAGAGGTGTCTTCACTTCATTAATTAAAGCTGGATCTACCATCCCATCCTGCTGATACAAGCGAAGTTCAACCGTAGAGTAGGAAACATTGTTATTAATGTAGCGCATCCGTCCCTTGACTTGTTCAATATCCTCCTGAATTTTCCCTAACTCATTCGCAAAGCTTACCAAGTCATTTGTTTTTGTTGCTTTTTTCAAAAATTCTGTATATTGTGCCTCCATAAGTTCTTTAACTTTAAGACGAGATTCCAGATCCACATATTCCTCTGATACATCCTGACCTTTAATATTTTGCTGAAACGATTCATGCTTTAATTTCTCTATTTTGTTTAATAAAGATGAGAAGCCGTTAGCAGGAACTTTAAGCACAAATGTTCCTCCAACCTCCTCTGTCGATTGACCCTCTGAGAACTCTACAATATATCCACCTGCGACTGATACCATATCCCTCACTTCTGACTGAGCTACTGAGTAATTTTTGACTCGCATAACAAGATTCGCTGTATAGATGAGTTTCTTGTTTAGTCCCTCAGCAGTTGTAGCGCTATTAAATCCAGCTAGTTGCTCGACAGGTACAACAGGCGTTGATGACGTTGCAGTCTGTAGATCCTTCTCTGTTACAGCTATATCTTTTTGCTCCATAGGAGCTTCAGCTAATTCTTCGGTTATAATACTATCCTTTGAAACGGTTTGTGATAATTCCGTATTGCTTCCGTCTTCTTTTGGTGCAGCCTGTGCTTCAGAATAGTTAGCATTGGATGCTGAACCCGAACAACCACCTAATAACATTGATAATAACAGAATGCAAATAAACCCCCGTTTATGCATGTTAATCCCTCCCGCTTCCTCTCATTCTAGCTCCCTCATTTTCGATTCCATGGATCCTTAAATAAGTGAACCGAAATCAGATGCTTTCTTTAAAGACGCTTACAATACTTGAAAGGTTGCATGTAGATCGATTGAAATAAAAGTATATGTCCAATTTTATTTCATTCTATCTAGATAAAATGAAATAAAGTTCTATGTCCAGATATATTTCATTTTATGCAGATCGATTAGGGATAACAATTTATCTTGTTTCCTTATAGTATCTACATGTATAATAATATAGCAAACATACGTTTGCATCATTATACGTCAGTCAACTTCGTCAGTCACAGGAGGTCCTATGAAAGGTACCACACATCTTGCTATCGGAACGGTTATCGGCGTTGCCGCTTCTATGTATTATCCATTTACGATTCAGAATGCAGCTATCTATATTGCAGTATCAGCCTTTTCGGCTTTAAGTGCAGATCTAGATGGACCCAGTATTCTAAGTTCCAAGATTGGTAAGGTCTCCAAACAAATTCGGCAACTACTTGTCTGGGGTGGCGTCTTACTCGTATCCGTGTTAACTTTTCTCTTCTTATCCGAACAGGCATTTTTCCCCGAATATTCCATCGTGTGTCTGATTGCTTTACTTTTTGGTTTCATTACCAAGGAAGGATTGATTCGCAATGCACTCGTCAGTGCAATAGGGGGATTAATCATGTATGGTGGCTGGTATTTCCATATGAACTGGTTAATCGGACTCGGTTTATTCATTGCGTGGGCACCCTGGTTGAAACATCGAGGCATGACACACACGGTGTGGGCTGTATGTATATGGGGAATCATAAGTTATGGAATGGAACAACAGCTACAAGTTCAAGGCTTAATGGCTGTATCCACCACCAGCTATCTCTCACATCTACTTGCTGATACGTTAACACCACAAGGTGTGAAATGGTTGTATCCCCTTTATAAGAGATCGATAAAGCTGAAGCTGAAGCTGTAATGACTTCGGACAAGAAACCAAGAGGGTAGATGATATGTACCTCTTGGTTTTTTTCGTTTGAATTTATTATATGGGATTCAAAGTTAAGTTCTAACTCTCTCAAAATGTATAGGAAAGAAATAATTACACATATCATATCATTATTTCTTTCCTCGTCCACGCCTTTATTACCAACTACGAATACCTTATAGTATCACGATTTGAGAATTGCACTTGAAATAGGCAAAATAATTTTTACAGAAAGGAGAGAAATTCTTCATGTAACAACTATAATTAAAGCACCATGAATTACTAAATAGAATACCGAATACATGAATTTCCTTAGAAAAATCCTATCTAAAGGAGTCAATCAATATGACCACATATTATATAAGTAACACCGGTAATGACTCTAATGTAGGTACCAGTACAGACAATCCATGGGCTACACTAAGCAATATTCGACAATCAGGTATTTTATTCAATTCAGGAGTTAGTATCCTTTTAAAGAGGAATGACACCTTTTACGGTAGTTTAGACTTACCGGGAGGAATATTAGAGGATAATAGGCTACTTGTATCATGTTATGGTACTGGTAATAAGCCAAAAATATGTGGATTTAAGAATCTAAATATTTCTAGCTCTTGGACACTTCATGCAAGTGGCGTATGGAAGATATCCCTTAGAGATACCACGAAGTTCACAGGCAATATCTACACTACAGATACTAATGTAGGGTTTCTAAAAGTAGGTGGGGTCATCAAAGGTTTCAAGAAGTCAAAATTAACGTCTCTTATCAATCCTTGGGATTTCTACTGCGATGCCACTTATTTATATGTAAAAGCAACAGCGAATCCAACTACAATAAATGCTGATATTCGAGCTTCAGTTAATAAGGCTCTGCATGAGAAAAAAAACAACACGAAGATAATAAGTATTGAGTTTATAGGCAGTGGTAGCCATGGGATGTCTGGAGCATCTGAAAATACAGATATTTATGATTGTGATGTTCATGAAATCGGCGGGTCTTACTTGGAAGGCTATGGTGATGGAACTGTTAGATATGGTAATGGGATAGAATGTTACTCTTATTCCAAAAATATAATCATAGAGAACAATCGAGTATATGACTGTTTTGATGCTGCTTTTACCACACAAGGTCCCATATTACAAGGTAGTTCTGGATTTGAGGACATCGTAATCAAAAACAACGTAGATTGGAATAACACCCAATCCTTTGAAATCTGGGCCGAAGGGTCTGTAGCTGGAACAGGTTTTATACGGTGCAAATTCGAAGAAAATATATGTTTAAATGTAGGTTGGGGATGGGGTTATGATGTACGCTCAGACATCTATTTAGGACAAAACTTACTACTGTACCAAATAACAGTACCCGTAGTAGATGTCACCGTAAAAAATAATGTGTTCTATAATCCAAAACAGAGTGCTTACTGGGGTTCTAATACTTTCGGTGGCAACTTCCCTACAGGCTATAACTTGGACGGAAATCAGGTTTTCATAGAAAAAGGAAAACTAATCAATGGAAATACACTTGGTGGGACTTTCAAGATAGAGAATTATAGTTCTTTTGTGACTGCTACTGGAAAAGATAAGACATCAAGTTTCTTTATAATACCCAATAATGCTAATCAAGATATTCCTACCATGTTTACAAACATCATAAATACGCTAGGTTTATCTAATGCCAAGGACAATATATTACAATTAAATATAAATGCAATCAAAGGTTCACTTGAAAAAATAAAAGCCTCCCTCCTATCCAGCTCCACACTCGCTGAGCAAGTTATCCAAACAGATAGGGGAATAGAGATACTACATGCTGGCTCATATGCTAAAGCAATGGGAGGGTATGTATCGTACTATACAGATGTTATAGGAACTGGCTATGCTAAGTTGTTTACAACGACCATAACCAACGGGAATTCGAGAATGGATTTAACGATGGATTACATGTTATGTGGGGATTCTGTCAATAATCGAAAAACAGTTGGTAAGGTTAATTTACAGGTTATCCCCTCCCCCGTACTAGGAACTGGAACGAAAGTTACCCTTGATGTAATTGAGTTTTTAGATTTCAATTTAGGGTTTACTAGGTCAGATTTTATTGCTGTTGTAGAGAAAGAAACGTCGAGTGCTGTAGTCGTTTCACTATTCTTCAATGTCGCAAAAAAGGATTGGATTAGACTCTGTTATCAACCCAATTTGTTATTTACAACAAGTCCTGCAAACGAGCCCTATGTATTCTATAATAATCAACCTTTAGTAACATCACTACCTACGGGAACAAAAATATTGCCTTCTAGTGACACTATGTATGTCCGAAAACCAACCGTTGGTACGATAGTCCCTACTAGCAAACCTAGTTATATAGGTCAACAATTTATTAACACTACCACTAAAAAGGTCTATATAGCGACAGGGATAACAGCAGTCAGTGATTGGACAGTAATGAACTAAATATTATTGGTCAACTGCCGGTCAGTAACTCTTGAAGAGCTCTTTAAAGAGTCTACTGACCAACTCACATCAATAAGTTATTTCGATTTTACAATTAATGATTTAATCGTTTTCTTATTCATTTGAATTAGCGTAAAGGCTTTCAATAGCTTCGTTCTCTTCGTATTATTAACAACACGGATATGATAATTGATCTTAACCCTATCTGCCCAAAAAAACTTATATTCTTGCCGACCACTCATAAAATCAATTTCTTTCACTCCACTATGCAAATAATGCTCCATCACTCGATTTAAAAGAACTACCCCTACGCCGTATTCAGCGAATTCAGTCGAGAATGACGTAATATACAAATATACTTTATTCTGATTAGAAAAAGTAAGCATAGCCGAAGCGATATTGCCATTGATCTCTATATAAGAAAAGTGAACACTTTTATCTTCCTGAAAGAATGGGATGATTTCTTTGTAAAAAGATACTACTCCTTGTTCGTTAAAAAGGCTTTCCTGCCACCTTTTTTTATGTAGTTCAGTAAAACTGTTCCAAATTCGTTCATCACAAGGCTCATTCAACTTAATATTCACTTCGTGCTCACGACATAACTTCCGTTCTTTGCGCTGTATGGCTTTAATTCTGTTGACATCTGCCTTTTGTTCATTGTACTTCTCCACGTCCACGTATGGAGATGACGACAATTGCCTAGTATACATTTCAAACTTCTCCCCGAAGCATTGGTGAACTAAGGCTGTCGTAGGATTGTCAGACTGAAAGCTAATCAGGTCGATCCAATCCCATTCCTCTTGATAGAGGACAAGGGCTTGAAATATTTGCTTCATTAATTTGATATGAGGATATTGCTTATGTAAGTAGAATGTGTTGGATTCACCTGTACCTGAAATAATACATTGTAACGACTTTACAGTACGCCATTTCACTTTACATGTATTTATACATAAAGGCGCTATGGCTAAGCACTGAGACTGATCTGTTACTACGACGATAAATAATTGCTTATTATCGTCAAACATATACTTTAAATAGGACTGTAGCCATTCCCATGTATAAAAAATTTCTGACTGTTCTATATTGTTAATTAAATCCCGCCATTGTTCTTCCAACTTGGACAACTCTTCTACGTTTCGGATGATTGTAGTCTGCATAATTTTGATTTACAACTCCTCTCCTAAGTATTAATTTTTCATACGCTCGCCAATTTTTCGTAAATTGGAAGCAATGCTCTGTAATATTGATTTGGACTATACATTTGTGCATCAGTCATACATTGCTTACTCATATTTCGATAACTGCTGCTGTCCATGCTATATAGATCATTAATGGAATCAGCCAGTTCACTAACATTGCCTCTTTCGAATAAGAAGCCTGACTGTCGATTCTTTATTAGCTCTCTCACTCCGCCTATTTCTGATCCTATAACAGGTGTCCCCATGCTAAACGATTCAATAATAGTCAGCCCAAACACTTCATGCCAAATGGATGGTATCACGGTTGCCTTGGCTTTTAATATTAACTGCTGCAGCTCTGTCCCTGATTTAAAACCTAAGAACGCTATGTTATTAATCCCTTCCGAAGACACCCTCTGTTCAAGTCGCTCTCTTTCCGGACCCGATCCTACAATCAATAACTTACATGTCTCGTCTATTAATTTCATCGCATCTAATAAAACATCTAATCCCTTTTCTTCCGACAATCTGCCGTAATATAATAGATAGTCCTCTTTATTTTCATCACCTTCGTTTGCTGTAGCTGTTGAGAAATCATTCGTTATAAAATTGGGTAAATGAACTAGCTTTGACTCCGGGTATCCGTTTTCCAATAATTGCGTGTACATAAATTTACTGGGACAAATAATAATGTCCGCGATATTATAAGATTTTTTGACCTTATGATAATATGCTTCAATCGTCAGTAGTAAGCTTGCGGACCTTGAATTTTTATGACAGTTATTTAAAAAGCAGTTGTAGTATTTATCATTTGCACACTTTGTACAAATCTCACCTTTATTAAACATCTTATAATTGGGGCAAATCATTTTATAATCATGCGAAGTATGTACGGTAGGTATATTATATTTCTTCAGTGCATGGAACACAGATGGTGTTAGCTGATGATATATCAAATTCACATGCGCTATATCCGGTTTGGTTGTTTCAATCAGCTTGCATAACTTATGGTATGATTCCTTAGAGTTTATCAGCTTTAATCCATCTTTCACTTTTCCAAGAACCGAGCCATTTTGTCCATAATTGATATTATCTACAAAATAGCTCTTATACTCACTATCCATATTCTTTTCATCTTCCATACTGAAATCAATGACTGTATGACCATTGTCTTCCAGCATTTTTTTTAGACCAAAAAAATACGTCTCGCTTCCACCTTTAACATAATAATATTTGTTAATTAATAATATCTTCATGGATATACTCCTTTACTGTCAGAAATCTCTTACTCCAAGTATTTCCTTCAGCGTAAGTCCTATATTTCTCCTTGTCGTGCGTTTCGTTTACTGCTTGTTTAATAAGGTCTACAAATTCTTCTTTGGTTTCATACAACCACGCTGGTGAATTCATTTCTTCTACTTCATTTAACTTGGCAGATACTGCAGGTAATCCTGCAGCAAAATACTCGTACAGTTTTAAAGGGTGTATGCTATTCGTTAACTTGTTATTCGTAAAAGGCATAATACCAACATCAGCGGCTTTCAGATATTTAGGGATATCTGAGTGAGCTTTCTTTCCTAGTAATAGTAGATTAGCGTTTTCTGAAGCAATCGATTGTATCTTCTCATTCGTTCCTCCGATGATGATAAACGCCATATGTTTCATCTTTTTAACTGCATACTGAATTAATCCATAGTCAAACCAATCGTCGAGGGCACCCACATAAACCACCTTAGGCATATCCATAACCAGTTTATATTCTTCTGGTATTTCATCATTCGTGTTCTTGAATCTTTCAGTATCCACACCATTGGGGAGATAAAGAACATTTTTATTATATGACCTCGCTTGATCAACTAAATTCTTAGCAGTTACGATCACTACGTTAGATTTCTTGATAAGTTCTGTCTGTAAATACAGTAGGTTACGGTAAGCTCCAGAAAATCCGGAAAAATCATCTGCCATCCGATGTACTAGATACCGATGCTTTAATTTCTCAGTGCTATGATACATTTTTACATTCGTCATCCATAATACATCGTATTGCTCATTCTTTAACTCCTGATGGATACTTTTTGGAGCACACTCCAAGTAATACCTCGCCCACAACTTACTATTAAGAAGCGGCAACCTGCAAAATGGAAGACTCACGCGTGGGTAGTGGATTTTGAGGTTTTCATTTATCTTATGATTAGACTTTTTGCTTAGGAAACTTGTGGGCTGAGGAGACCATGTGATGTGATTGCTGTCATTGGCAAACTCTTTTGCATAATAATGACTGCCCACTTGAAAAACAGTATCGTAGTCCATATACTCACACATTAATATCTTCATGTACGGCTTCCTCCCAATTTCTGATACAACACGGTTATTCAAAACGTGAATGATTGTCATTAAAAAGTGACAATCTTATGTTGTGACTGGTTACTTACCTGTTCCTGAGCACTGGTCTCCCTCAAGAAAATCAATCCATAGATCAAAATAAAAAATGTCAAAATACACATACTGTAATATTGATTGGGATTAAAATTGGTGACTATAAAGTTCCCAACCATCAATGAAATAGGTAGCCAAACCTCATCTTTAAAAATTCTTATGCTCCAAATTAATAGAATGATGTATAGCATAGAAAATAATATAAAACTAATTAGCCCCTGTTCGATCAATATATTAATAAATTGTGAGTGCAGCACGATATCTTGAATTCCGTGATTTTCCTCAATATATGAATTATATTGACCCGCTCCAACACCAAACCATAAATTCTCCTTCATGATCCGAAAGGCTTCATTAAATTGTACAAATCGATTAGACTCTGTATCTCCCCGATTTATAAATAATATTTGGTATACATCATCATAGAATATTAGATATGCGATAACGCCCACAAAGGTGGAGAGTATTCCTATCAAACACCTTCTAATCAATTGATGAGGGTTACGAATTTTTGTGAATATGACAAATAGGAGACCCTGAACGAGAATGGATAAGTATCCGATCCTTGTAAAAGTTAATGCTACAAATAGAATATTCAACAATAAAGCTATAAAACTGAACAAATTCTTTTTTTTAAGAAAATAATATAATAATACGGAAAAGAATATAGCCCCCAAATTACCTGCCCCATTGCTAGCCCCTACAAATCCAAATACCCTCTTGGTCACTACAGCACCCTCATAATAATTAATAGAGTCAATTGCACTGGCTGGAAGAAATGATCGACTAAACACATATTGCAACATACCCAATAATGAATTGCATATTGAATAGATGGCGATAACTGCAAAGAAAGTATTGATATTAAACTGATTGACAGACAAGAAGTAGAAAAATAATGCTAAGAGAACCAAATTAATGAAAACATTAAAATGAAATGAATAGAGACCGATGTCGTATATTTGAGATATGTATACCTGCAAAAACAGAACTAACAATAATCCACTCAATAATAAGATCACTCTGTTAAGCTGAATTCTTGAGATATTATCTAATTTCAGTGTGTTTATTTTACTGCTTAACATCATATGAACCAACAATGCTAAATTGTATATGAACAACATGAAGAAAGGCATATCAACATTAATATTTGGGTAACCGATATTAATTCTAACGTTACTAACCATACCAAGGATCAAAAACCCAAGAAGAATAGCCTGTATATTGTTGCCCTTGAATACATTTAGAACGAAGAGACAACCCACCCATAACACCGGAATCGAAAGCAATACGATAATTAATTGCATAATCCCTCTATATCTCCCCTTTAATAATCAAATATTCTCCTTCCATAACAGGCAAGTTTGCAAGCCCTTCCTTGACATTGATGTGTATCTTATTGGGTAGCTTAATTCGACATGGTTCATTTTCACTGAACTTCAGAGTAATGACCTGATCACTATACTCCTTTGGGTGTTCCAACAAAAAGATATTGTTCTCAACACTCACCACAGTGACACGGTCTCGAAGATTAACGTAATCAGCAAGTTCACTTCCCGTGCAGTACCATACATTCTTATCCTCTAAATAATGAAAAATCCCTAGAAGACTTCGTTGATCATCAAATATATTAGGGCTTTGCCTTTTGCCATCATCTCGTGAAGGTGCAATATGCTCTTGCACACTAATGACCAAATGATGCTCTAATAAATAATCAATCTCACGCAATTTCCAGCGAATGAATGACTTTTTAAATATCCTCTTTATGATCCCTTTGATCGATAGATCCATTGGATTCATAGCGCCGTTCAGGAGTCCTCCATATACGGTGGAAGGAATATCAATAACCTGATTACTTCCAAATCTTTTTACATCAAAATTCGTAATAGGGTTCTGGTCTTGCCCACAGATATCGTCGTCCCCTACACCTTTTGAAATGCCTCGGTTCCAATATCTGAACCACCATGAAAAACCGGACTGATTAATGCTCTCATCAGAAAAGGCATTACCGGTATAACCGCAATACTTGCCACCTCGGGGTTTGACTCCGATGGCATCCTGATAAATGTTAATCCCTTCATTTATTGTGTTCTTCGCTTCATCTAAATTGATGAATGTCGCCCACTCTTGTACAAAATCAACGGCCTGTTTGCCAACTTTCCCATGCGTAATCCCATGGTAGGCAAGTTCGAAATTTGGCTCTTCGTGAATGGAGCGAAAGAACTGTTTACTTTCTTCATCCGCATTCATTGGAATGGATGTTTGACAGAACAATGGATTCTCAAGTATCCCCACACGAACTCCAACGGGAACAAAGAACGTTACTTTCACCTTTGGAAAACACTTTAATATTTTCTCATTCAAGTAACGAAACGACGAATTTTCATGGTTTTTAAAATAACCCCAATCCTCACCCAAATCTAATGAACCGCTGTTGTTCGTATCTACCCATGTATTAGCGAGATCATCAATCATCAACAATACAGGTGACTTCGCATTGTTATACCATTTACAAAGTTCAATGTTCACTTCTCATACCTCTTGCCGCCAGAATTAGCCCTTTTGTATTCATAAGAAAGCGAAGAAATCTCGTTTTGGGTTTAGATAGATTCCACATTGAAAAAGAATAACTCACTGAAAAGCGACTCGTCCATCTGAATTTCCATGAATAACTTCCAGCTCCGAAATCAATTTGATCTCCATGATCATTTTTAAATAAATACTGAATCATTTCGATCATTATTACATCTGATACACCGTGATAGTGAGAATACTTTGGAGAATAGGCTGTATTCCATCCATACAGTACATTCCCATATAAATAACAGGAATTGTAGATTATCATTTCACCTTCTTCTGTTTCAAGATAAAACGTAATCACCTGATCATTGTCTTTAAACAATCGTTTTAGAAACTCTTCATTATTTTTGTTTTCAAATAAACTTTTCCTTTCAGATTTCCCCTTTTCACGCTGTAAATATTGTTTCTCCATTTTGTGAACCTGAGATATTCGTTCATAAATATCATCCTGGCTACCCGTTACCAACTTGAAACGATACCCCGTTTGATTACGTAACTTTTCATGCTTTTTTCTCATCTTCGTGTTCATAAATTCTTTATCAAATTGTTCATACGAGGTGAAATCTTTAATATCGATCCGCGGACATGACGTTAAATAGTTGATATGCGGATTATATTTATCATGTCTTAGTAAATACCGCAGCAATTGTGTATCTTTCTGTATATGTGTCAACTCAATTCTGTCCCAACGGTCCGAATTCTCCTCAATCGCATTAAAGATATCTTTGATAATGGCCAATGACGAGAACTTGCTGCTATCCACAATAAAGTTGAAGTAATCTCCTTTTCCTAAGAAACAAAGCTCATGACACTTTATTATCTTTTTATCGATTTCCCGAATCATAAGCGGCGCAATGCCTACGATCTTGTTATCCCTGTAGCAGCAAATGATAAACAATTTATTACGTTTATCCTGACCATATGTAAGCCACCAACAATAGTTGAAGTGAAATGTACTATAGTAAGTAACATCTAGATCCAGCTTCTCTAATCTTTCCCAGTCCTCTTTCATGTTTATGAACTCTTCCATTTTCGTAACTATTTTTATTTGAGTACTCAAAACTGAACTAGCTCCTTTACACAATAAATTTTGTAACTCATAACTCTGAAGGAGCTCCCTTATCCTCTGCCTTTTTTGCTTTACGCAATAGTGAACGTGAACGCTTCAGAACGACAACTAGTTCTTGTTTAGTAACAAATTTAAATCTAATAATTAAGAGAACAAATGCGACGCATAAGACTGCGTTAAGTAATATCTCAATAAATACAGAGTCAAGGGAGCGATTACAGATGAAATAAACGCCATAAAGAGGTCCTGTTATGATTAGAAATTTATATGGATAGAGCAGTCCAAATCCAAGCTTATAGTACTTTGAACCGTAATAATAAAACACACCATTCGCTATTGCATAGGCAATAACCGTTGATATGGCCGACCCATAAATGCCGATCCATGGAATCAAGATGATATTAGCGGCGATATTAATGAGAGCTACGAAGATCGTAATCATCGAATTAATCTTTACCTTATTGGCAATGTGAAGTCCTAAGGAATAAAAGGAAATCGCTCCCGATAAAAAATATGAGAGTGCAATAATAGGAACTAAATTGCCCGCTGCACGATACTCTACGGGCGCAACCAGATCAACAGCAATATTAGCAAAGAGAGAAAGCCCCAGAACGCTAAACCACCCGATTACATTGTAGAATCGAAACATTTTACCGATTTGTTCCACTCCATCTGCTTCTTTATAGACTGAGTACTTGAACGGTGTAAATACGGATGCAAATGGATTAATAAATACGGGATTAATTAGCATTCCTACTTTATATCCCACAGAATACACGGCCACAGAGGACAGATTCATGTATCCCTTGATTAAAAAGCGATCACTTAATGTAAGAACCCAAGCCGACACATCACCCATCAGAAGCCCTGAACCATAACGAAGCATGTTCCTTAACTGTTCTAGCTTAAGCATTGGTTTATAATTTCGAAGATCGATAATGAACAGAAATATAAAGACGGATAAATTCCCAAAAAACTGCGCCATCAGAATTCCTACAATGCCCATCTTTAAAATAATAAAGAAAATTATCGCAAAAAAGAGTGTCGTGAGAATGCTAGAAAATTGAATTGCACTAGATTTAAAGGCGTTAAACTTCATCGAATGAAAGCTTGAATAGGTCGTATTCAAACAAACAAACACAGAACTACTGATGATGAGGGGAATGAATAGATGTGCATTAGGATCTTGCCCGAACAACGTGGGAAAGAGCCATGGATTCGCAATATAGGCTATTCCGATACACAAGCTCCCCCAGATGAGTGAGAAAGTGATCGCTGTATTTTTCAAATTGTTCTTATCCTCAAACTCGTTAAAGAACCGAACCATCCCTGAATATACACCCAGTGTTATAGCAATACCTAAGAGTTGTTGTACACTGATAATCAAATCGTAGTGCCCGTATTCCTCCTGTGATAAGTTTCTTGTATACAGCGGAATAAGAAAAAAATTAATGAACTGCGTCAACACAGATGAGAATAAATAAATTATTCCATTGGAAAACATTTTTTTATTTAATACATTCATCTAGAGTCACTTTACTTTCCGGATCCTTCTGTCCCACAATTTGATGATAAACATCTAATAAATCGGTTGCGTAATCCCTCTGAGATAGACTCATGACCCTTTGTTTATGTTCCGAATAATGTTCCATAATCTCTTGCACCTTTCGCAATAAATCCTCTCCATTTCGAGATTGAAATAGGTTAGTTCCATCAGGTCTAATACAAACATCACTTGCTATTGAAGGTATTGAGTTAAAGAGGGCTTCTGCAATCGAAACACCATACCCATCTGTCACCGTCGGACGAATAAACAAATGACTCTTCCTAACAATGGGATACAGCTCCGTATTCTCAACCTCATAGAATAAAAACTGATCTTCCAGTTCGTACTCCCTAATCTTCTTCCTAAGTATATCGTAATACTGTTGTTCCTCTGTACTTTGGCTAGACGCACCCAGAAGTGCAAACAATATCCGAACATTATCATTCATTACCGTTAATTCCTTTAGTAGATCAATAAGGAGATCTACGCCATACAAGTCCTGTCCTTGATAAAAACGGATATATCCGTTTGCCGTAATAACAAAATGAGCTTCCGCCATAAAATCAAATACTTCATCGGGTATCGCAACATCATCATCTTCACTTTCCACAGGTTGGATATATGAGGGAATTGTTGCGACTTTATGCCGAGCGAATCCTAGGGCTAATAGTTTCTTGGTATTATCTTCATTAACACACACGATTTGATCAATAGATCGTAGACTTCTCAGCAATAACATTCTCACCAACGCATTCGAACTCTCAATTTGATCCAATAAACTCTCGCCATGTACTGTCAGAATTATTTTTTTACCACACATTTTATAAAAACCTAGTAATATTCTTACGCTCCTACTAATGGAGTGGAAATGGAGAAGATCCCCTTTAATAAAGGGGATCTTTAGCGCAAATTTCTTATACGATCCAATGGGGTAGACGCTTTCTTGTGAAAGAGTAATATGGGACTCATTGTAAACATCGCATTCTATCCCACTTTTTTTTAATCTCTGCACAATACGTTTTATATGAATAGAAATACCACCAATAGGTGGAGGCATAGGGCCAATCATGACGATTTTCATGCGATATCTCCTTCTGGTCCTATCCGTACTTCAACACTTTTGAACTTACCAGATGTTCCCCTTGAAATATGATCTACAATGCGAATAGTGAACAACATCGAGTCTGTAAAAATGGAATATAGCCTTTGCATAACCAATTCCAATTCTTCCATGACCTGATCTTCCGATTGAAAAGTTTCTACCAACATTTCTATTTCGTTGTATTGATGTTGTATTAATTTACAGGCTGTTACTGACTTCGTTCCTCTAACAGCAATGGCGACCAAAGCTGATGAAACCATGTCACCGTTAGGCTTATACATGATTTCTCCAACTCTACCGTCAATAGATTGAATCGTAGGGAACAAATAGCTTATCTCATCTGGAGAGGGGATAACAGAAGATGCGATATCATTCAACTCATAACGAATGAGTGGCATAACATCATTAATGAAAGATGTTCCAATAATTGCATTCGTATCCTTATCGAATTCGACATATCCATACAATGGCACGAAGCTATACGCTGTTGAATCACCATTCCAGCCGGCTACGACGGTTTTCTCAGATTGACCATAATGCGCGTGCAATTTCGCGTTGGGAAATGCTTTACGAATGATATCGATTTGATACTCATACAAACTCTCTGAAGCCAATAAAATCGCTTTAGGAATAAACTGATCGACTACATTGTTCTCTAACACCAATTTGGAGAAAAGACTTATGGATGAGGGATATCCATGGATAAATTCGTAACCTGAATCATGAATCAGTTCTAGTATCTTCGGAAGGTTGTTACTTGTTAATTGGGATACATTAATTCGGAGAACACGATGATAGGAATCTATACTGTACTCTTCACCACCTGGGAAGAAACCTCGGAGCTCTACCCGTCCATCGCCAGGACGATATCCTACACTAGACCATAGATAACAAGTTGCAGCCCATTCACGCTGATCGATCTTCTTATTAGCGTATATCGTTAATGAGCTTCCTGTTGATCCGCTCGTTGATCCAACAGATAAACGTTTCGGGTCATACCTCGACACGAGAATATCAAGGCCACTCTCTTTAACCATCGCTTTGTTAATCACAGGAATTCTTTGAATATCCGAAAAATCTTTCAGTTGACTCGGATGGAATCCGTGATCATCGTACAATTTACGATAGAAATTTGTTTCCTCATAAGCTAGTTTCACCATATTTACGAAAGACTTGAACTGATGCTTACGAATTTCTTCAATATTCATTCCTTTCATGTTCTCAAACTTATCTAACCAATAATAAAATTCCTTACCAACATTTATGTATCGATATGGAAAGTGGGATAAGATCTTCTTCGCAATATCTTTGGTAAGACCCATTTCATTTCCCTCGTCTCTTCAAATAATCATGTCTTCGGCTACCAACGAATGAATGTATGTAGCATAGGCTCAGATCCTTTAATACGAATCAACCGACTCCATTCACGAACACCATATTGACTGGATACCCAACAGTTATGTATCTCTATTTCTAGCGCAGCGGAAGTGGACAATTCGATTGTAATATGTTGATGTCGCAATTCAACGTGTTTCTCATGTTGGATAACTTCCACACCCGGGGCAAGTATATATGAAGCATAATAAGAAAGATCAACATCCTTCAATGACTCCACTTGCTTAAGAACATCAATGATTTCCAGCTCATTGTCCGATAAATGAAATGCCCGTTGATGAATGACACCAGACTTCTTTACATAACCTTCATGGCTTCCGACGAAATGGTTGGCATCAAATATTTCACAATTTGCAAAGGTCTGCTCTCGCATTAAAAAAAGTACCAACTCATCAAAGTCATTCTGCTCTTTACCATCTACTTCAATCGTATTATGCATGGCTGTACTACGAAATAAGTTCCGTTTTCGATAATCCGCTGTATAAACATACGTACCGGGATCAATGATCACATCCAGACCGTCAATTTGTAATTCAAAGCTCAATTGGTCATTATGACTATGTCCCCCTTGTCCATGAAAAGATAACTCCCCACAGCGAATAAGGCAGTACACTCGCTCATTACGCAACACATAATAGCCACCATCTGGATAAGCGATCGATTGTAAAACAGGTTCAAAGGAATCAACAACCGGCGTAAACCTTCCTGTAATCCATAGGGCATCCTCTTGATGATGCCGTCCGCCATAACGAAAATCATTTCGATCGAAGAATTCTCCCGCTACTGCTAATAAATAACGTGAATCGTTCCGAATCCATGAACCGTAATTCGACACAATCAGCAACCGTCCATCATCCGCGTCACCAATCACAGGGGTTAAACCACTAGGTTTCAGCGTCTGCAGAATGAACTCACACATTTTTTCTAATCGATTCCTATAGACTTCCGAGAAATGAATCTCATTACGGACGCATAACACCGTCATATACAAGAAACATTCCGTAACCAACCGATGATACGATGTCGAAGCTTCATAATTCGAACCGTCATTATTCACTTGAACAAACAACTCGCGTTCGATTTCTGCAAGACCATATTGAAGCCAAGTTTGAGGATCATTGCTACTATTCCGTCTACCTGTTATTTTAAACTCACCGAAGTATATCCCCAGTTCAATCAAACCAACGAGATTGGTAAGATAATGGTTTCCTGTATGCTCTCCCGTATTTTCTAAATTGTTCATAATGAATTGTCCATGTAAGTATAAAGATGTATTTACACGTTCCCAGAATGAAGACGAAATAGATGAGCTTTTCAGAAAGAACTGGATCCCAGCGATCCAGTTCACCGCACGAATCGCAACATCCATTGTACATGTCCAATTCACGGACATTTCAACAGGGTTTTGAACGATCCAATCATCCAACTGATCCTGAAATTCTTTTGCATATTTTTCATTACTCGTCAACCAATAGGCTTTTCCAAGCGTAAAAAAATGCTGACAACGTGAAAGCTCCCAAGGAACTTTTACATCCGCAGCATTCTTTAAATTAATGATTTGAATATCTTTATAAAATCTATTCTTCCACACGTCATGTGTCTTGAAATCCTCGTTCCAAGGCAGTTTTTCTCCCAACTGTACCTCGCCAGAACCTAATAAGTTAAATTGATGAAGGCAAATTCGATCGGCATCTTTAATAGTAGCCCTTTCCTGTTCGAATGCCTTGATACACTCAACATACCAAAGTCGATCATTAACATGAAACAAATACTGGCTGTGGCTTTGAAACCCAGCCAACAGAGATGTATCTAACCGAATAGGAACCGCAAGAACGCGATATCGTCGTATCCTATTACGAACGTACTGCATGATCTTAAGAGAAATTTTCTTCACAGCCACATCTAGTGACATACCTTTCAGCTGCATCATTTTTACCATTATTGAAGACATTCTTTCACACCCCAACCCTGATCATTTCGAGAAACACATGTATCGATTACAGTTTTATGTCAGCGAATTAAAGAATGACCATAATAATGAGATTCTATCATGTGTGTCGTTGGTACTTCATGAAGAAAAACAATTTTCCCACAGAGTCCCTTTTGCATCAACTCAAATGCTTCCTCATATTGATCTAAAGTAAACGTGTGTGTCACCAGTCCGTCTAAATGAATAAGGTCGTTATCGAGTAGACCTTTCATTTGATACCAAGTTTGGTACATACGTCTTCCCGTAATCCCCTCTACTCGAATACCTTTAAAAATGATTCGACCTAGGTCCAGCAAAATATCTTCTGTTGGAATTCCTAATAAAGATACTCTACCTGCATTTGCTGCTGCTTCAAAGCCTTCTCGAATCGCATCGGGATGACCGGACATTTCTAGAACTACTTCTGCACCTTCACCATCTGTATGTTCACGGATAGCTCTCGATAGCTGCGTTGTTGAATTGTTAATAAGTACATCTGCACCCATCTTATGAGCCATATCTAATCGGTACGGATTTATATCAGCTGCTATAATTTTACCAGCTCCGCAAGCTTTGGCCACGGCGATGGACATTAAACCTATTAAACCTGAACCAATAACAGCGACAGATTTACCAACGATATCTCCAGAAAGTACCGTCTGAACCGCATTGCCAAGGGCGTCCTGTAGACATGCAAGCTCGAAAGGCATATCGGGACTATTACGGATGACGTTACTTGCCTTTACAACCGCATATGTGGCAAAACAACCCGGTGCTGTAATACCAAAACTTCGTGTATTTATGCAAACATGGGAGTTACCGGTTCTACAAGGCTTGCAATAACCACATACCATGTGACCTTCGGCTGAAACATTCTCCCCTATGTTCACATTCTTCACCAGAGTTCCAATGGCTTCAACAATTCCAGCGAATTCATGTCCGAATACATTTGGTGTTACGACCGTCTTGGCTGCCCAAGCATCCCAATTGTAAATATGTACATCCGTTCCACAGATTGAGCTCGCCTTGACTCGGACTAATACTTCATCCGGCCCTATTTGTGGTACAGGGACCTCTTTAAACACTGCACCTGGTTCCCGCTTTTCCTTTACAAGCCCCATCATCGTTCTCTCCACGAGAATTCCCACCTTTAATCGCTAGTGCGACATTTTTGAATTCCGATACCTTTATGTGCTAACCATTGAGTTAATGGAGTCAATTAAAAAATCCTCGAGTATCGATTACAATTTTCTCTTTTAATAAATTTAGATCAATATCATGAAATACATCATGATTGACCAGCAGAAGTACAATATCTGACTTACGGATTGCCTCTTCTGTTGCCATTAGCTCGACATGATTGAGCTGAAGAGATGCTGGAAGTTCTTGTATGTGAGGTTCAACTACGTTAAGTCTACCGATGCCCAATTTGGATAAATGCTCCACAATTTCAACGGAAGGACTTTCACGTAGATCATCAATATTAGCTTTAAAAGACAGCCCTAGACATGCAATAACAGGTTCTTTAAACCGTTCAGCACGTTCTTTCACCCGATCAACAACATATCCCGGTTTATAGTCATTTACCATTCTTGCAGTATGAATAAGTTTCGCTTGTTCAGGCGCAGCATCTACAAGAAACCATGGATCCACAGCAATACAGTGACCACCTACACCTGGGCCAGGTTGTAAAATTTGGACCCGAGGATGATGATTGGCAAGTCGTATAAGTTCCCATACATTAATGCTCAAATGATCGCATATGAGTGAGAGCTCATTTGCAAATGCGATATTCACATCGCGAAAAGAATTCTCCGTAAGCTTTGCCATTTCCGCCGTTCTGGCGTTAGTCTCTAATATTTTCCCACTTACAAACTGCTTATAGAATTCTACTGTTCTTAAGGTAGACTGGTTATCAATCCCTCCGATAATCCGGTCATTCTCAACAAGTTCTCTTAGAATTTGACCTGGCATTACCCTTTCAGGACAATGAGCGACATAGATTCGATCGCACACCGCATGCACGGATTCGGAGATATTTAAATCATTTCTCGCTTCTAGAATCCAATTTGTAATTCTCTCCGTCGTACCAATTGGACTCGTGGATTCAAGAATCACAATATTACCAGGACGCAGATAGGGAGCAATAGCCATTGTCGCTTGATGCACGTAAGAAATATTCGGCTTATAATGCTCTTGAAATGGTGTAGGTACGGCTATAATAAAGATGTCTGCCTCTTCTGGCTCCGTTGAAACATGAAGTTGACCACTTTGGACAGCTGCTTTAACCATGATGTCAAGATCAGGCTCATAGATATGAACTTCCCCCTGACTAATTAATTCCACCGCATGCTGATCCACATCTACGCCATGTACTTGAAATCCTTTGATCGCAAGTAAACTAGCTGTTGGAAGTCCTATGTATCCAAGCCCTACAACACATATTTTCTTATTCATTTACGCGCCTACCTTTTTTCAATATTAGAATGCATCTTTACCTCTCACGAAACAATTGTCCTATCTTTTCCGATTGCAAGATTCTCTCCATTTCCAATAACAATGGCAGTCGAATTTCCTTCTGCTGAAGTGCAAAATCAATTGTCGTTACGATAAACCCTAATTTTTCACCAACATCAAAACGATCACCTTCAAATTCATATGCGATACCACCCTGAAGGGTAATTAATTGTTGAATAGCATCCGTCAATTGGATTTCACCGCCAAAGCCAGCTTCTTGATGTTCAAGAATACTGAAAATCTCAGGTGTTAAAACATACCGTCCCATAATTGCTAGATTCGAGGGTGCATTCTCTTGAGAAGGCTTCTCTATGACATTCCTTAATGAATAGGTCCGACCACTATTATCTAATAAACCTATGGGATCAATAATACCGTAGCGGTGACTTTGATCGCGTGGCACTGATCCGACACCTAGTACAAAACATCCGTGCAACTCATATTGACTTACCAATTGTCCAATGCAAGGAATTTCTGAACGAACGATATCATCTCCTAATAACACCGCGAAGGGTTCATTACCGATAAAATTACGTGCACACCAAATGGCATGTCCTAACCCTTTGGCTTCTTTTTGGCGGATATAATGAATCTCCACTTTAGAAGACCTGCGCACCTTCTCCAGCAAATCCAACTTCCCGTTTTCCATCAAATTATGTTCTAACTCAAACGCATTATCGAAATGATCTTCAATCGCTCTTTTTCCCTTCCCCGTTACGATAATGATATCTTCGATACCCGCGGCTATCGCTTCTTCTACGATATATTGAATGGTTGGCTTATCGACAATGGGAAGCATCTCTTTGGGCATGGCCTTTGTTGCTGGTAAGAATCGTGTGCCAAGTCCCGCAGCTGGAATTATCGCTTTTTTCACCTTACGCATGTATTACTTCCCCCTCTCGTGTTTCATCTTTATTTCCGTGACTGATGAAAGTATGAGCTATATTGTCACATAACAACATAGCTCATACTTCGATCCCGAAGTATGAATATATAGGGCATTTAACCCAGCCTCACATCACACTTTCGACGATGAACGTCTAAGGTACATTCGTACCCACAGCATGATCGAGTGCCTACCGTGATAAAGGTGTAGTAGACATGACCTTGTAACTTACACTCCCTTTTTGATTTAATCTAGTTGACCATAATAGTTATATTGATTCGACTCGGATTTATTTAACTTTTTCTTATTCAGTACGACGCCAATAATATGCGCCTTCACGTGTTCTAACCTCTCTTTTGATTTCTGTATATACTCGTGCTTTACTTTACCGGCCTGCACAACAAGGATGACACCATCGCATATCGACGCAACAATTAATCCATCTGCAACCGCCATGATCGGTGATGTATCTATTAATATGATGTCGAAATCTCCCTTCCAACTTTCAACAACCTCATGCATTCTGCCTGATGAAAGTAACTCTGTTGGATTCGGTGGAATCGGACCCGCAGTAACAATCGATAGATTTTCTATTTCTGTTATCCGAACGACCTCATCAGATGAACATTGATTGGCTAATACATTGGAGAGCCCTATCTTATTGGATACTTGAAAAATCTCTTGTACCGAAGGATGTCTTAGATCCGCATCAATGAGTAATACTCTCTTCCCTTCTTGCGAATAAGATACCGCTAGGTTGCAAATTGTCGTCGTCTTACCCTCTCCTGCTTGTGTGGAGGTAATCGCCATAACTTGAAGCTTATGTTTCCAACTTGAGAATTGAATATTCGTCCTCACATTCCTATACCCTTCTGAAATAGGGGAACTTCGATTAATGTTCATAATTAATTTAGAGTTATTGGCTGACCGACGCATATTTTTCACCCACCTGTTCTTTTGATCGACGTTTTGCGCTTTGTCGCAGATCCTTCTTCTTGATTTTTTGAATTGTCCCCAACGTCGTTAGCCCTAAATATCGTTCAACATCTTCATCATTTTTTATGGTGTCATCCAAATACTCTATGAGTAATACAATCCCTATTGCCAACATGAGTGAAGCAACAAATGCAATCACTATATTTATTTTCACATTCGGACCGACAGATTCTGCTTCAAGCTGAGGCTTGGCGAAGTCCAAGATTGAGATATTATCAACTTTCATAATTCTCGGAATCTCCTCTTTGAAAACTTTGCCTATCGCATTTACAATCTGCATCGCTTGTTCGTAATTAATATCTCTTATTTGTAATGTGATGATTTGAGAGTTTTGCGTCGTTACCACTTTAATTCTCTGAATTAAATCCTCTGATGTGACCTTTAATTTTGGATAATTTTGCACTACCTTATCCATAATCGTAGCGGAACTAATAATCACTTTATATGAATTGATAAGGAGGATATTAGAATTGATCTGATTCATATCCAACGTTGGTTTGCCTGCGCTATCCATATTTGACTTATTAATGATTAGTGTACTTGAGGCTTCGTAGATCGGAGTCATAAAATAATTAGTGTAGATTCCAAAACTTGATGAACATAGAATTACGAAAACTATAATCACCCACATTCGCTTTCTTATCATATTCATCAATAACTTTAGTTCCATCATGATCTCCCCTTACGCGTGTTATTTCCTCTATAGAATTCTATGAGAAAATCTTGATTTTCAATTTTCTTCGATTTTTTTCCAGAAGCTAGTTGTATATCGAAGCTCTTTGAAGTTATAATGATACAAAATGTATCATAGGTACATTGTTAATTTACGATACAATTCGTATCATGTCAAGTTGTTTTTACGACTCTATTGTTTAATATGGTTGAAGTGTATAGGGAGGAAGATGAATGAAGATTGGGAATCGAATTGCAGAATTGCGAGAGCAGAAAGGATGGACGCAAGAAGAATTATCTAAACTTATTGGTATTAGCCGAGGGGCATTGTCACACTATGAGAAGAGTCGAAGAAACCCGGACTTCGATACACTTACACATCTAGCCGACATACTTCAAGTATCTATTGATTATTTGATTGGAAGAAAAACTTTATCTCAGAACACGGTTGATCCCTCGCTACAGAGTTATCCAGAATAATAATTTGGTCCCTTTTTAAACAAAATAAGCTGTCGCTATAATAGCGACAGCTTATTTTATTCAACTAGTGATCATGAAGGGTTCACATTTGGCATTACTGACTACAAATAAATACGCTTATTTTCATTACCCGATTGATAAATTCCAGCAATCATTTCCTGTGTCTTGAGCGCTTCTTTACCGTCGATATAAGGTACTTCACCATTCTTCAGCGCTTCATAGTAATCACGAATTTGTTTCAAATGACTAACTCCCCAGTACATTTTCACGCCTTCGCCATAATCAACCACTTCGTCTGGATCTTTATCCTTAGTAATTTCTGTTCCGTCATTGTATTTAATGATCGCCTTTTCAGCAACCATCTTTGCGATACCCTTCGTACAATGAATCTCAATCTCTACAGGAGCATCGTAGCTATAGTAATTAACAGCAAAGAACCCACCAAATATGCCGTTCTTAAACTTCATTACACCCTCAACACTATCTTCAACTTCGATGGTTTCGTGAGCACGGTTACCGATTTGAGCATCTACATATTCTAATTCCTCACCTACGAACCAACGCATCAGGTCCATCGTATGAATGGCTTGGTCAATCAGTACACCACCACCCTCTTTGTCCCATGTGCCTTTCCAATCGCTTAAGCTATAGTATTCGTCAGAACGGTTCCAAGTCACCGAACATTTAGCTCCGAGCACTTGACCAAGGCTACCGTCTTGAATAGCATTTTTAATCAATTGGGATCCTGGATTATAACGATTTTGAAAGATAACTCCCAGCGTTACACCATTACTCTCGCATAGTTCCACCATTCCACGAGCTTCTTCTGTACTTATGCTCATTGGTTTCTCCGTCAGTATGTGTTTGCCCTTGCTTGCTGCATAAGCCGTCATAGGTGCGTGCAAATAATGCGGAGTACATATATGTACAACATCAATTTCTTCTTTATCTAACATTTCTTCATAGCTTGTATAGAAATTACAATTGTACTTCTCCGCAGCTTGTTTAGCCCGATCTTCCTTATTGTCACAAACCGCGACTAGTTCAGAAACATCGGATAACTGTATAGAAGTCGCATGCATCGGGAAAATATTACCGCATCCAATAATAGCTACTTTAAATTTATTTATGTGTACTACCTCTCCTCAAGTTAATAATTTTTGTTAGTATGTCATGATAATTTGTATTAATAACAATCAATTCTATGCCTGCACTGTCTCCAACCAAGCTTTAGAGATAAGGGCGTGACCTGCTGCTGTTGGATGTACACCATCTTCTGCCCAGTAAGCTGGATCAGTCTGTGTACTCACTGATGCAAACAACCCGTCCAATGGAATGTAAAGTGTATGAAATTCTCGTGCTAACTCACGAATCGCTTGGATTTTAGGGTCTAAATCCTCTCTCCATATCTTGCGATCTTTGGGTACGGGTAAGCAAAATGGTTCCACCAAAATCAATTTGGCATCTGTGTGTTCGTAAGTTCGCTCAATCAATTGTCGATATCCTTCATAAAACTGTTCAATAGAGGTTGGATCATTATCGTCATATCGGCGCCAAACATCATTTATACCGATGTATATCGACACCCAAGTTGGGTTTAATTGCAAACAATCTTCTTCCCACCGCCGATTCAGGTCAACGACACGGTTACCACTAACTCCCCGATTAAGAAAGTTGATATTCTTATCTGGATATTTACGACCCATTTCAGCAGCCGCTAGAAAAGCATACCCAGAGCCTAAACTTCCTTTATTTGAATAGTCTCTCCCACAATCCGTAACACTATCGCCTTGAAAAAGAATAATTGCATCATTCTCAATCTTAATCATTTCATTCCAACTCCTTTAATCATTATGTATTTGAAAAACCCACAAAAAGCCCATCGAGGGATTCCAACGGGCCTAATCGCACATGATCAATTTACGCAAACGAAGGTTTGTGGTCATTCACGGTTCCACTAAGCACTTTAACATACTCTTTATCGCTTCCTTCAACAGAAGGACCTATAAACAGTGCTTTTCCTTGAAATTTACGAGTACTCATCCGATTGGCTCGGGATAATAATCTCCCTCTAGCAGCGGTTGCATTTCTAATTGTTTCATCCTTCGCCACCCAAGGTCCTTTGGCGGGTAAATTATGATGAGATTGACGAAAGCTGTCGTTATTATTCATTGTGTTCCCCTCCAACTAAATGCCTTATGGTACGAAGTAATTCATCATTAAAAGAAACAATGTCTTCCAAATTATCTTCTGGAATCATTTCAACCCCTGAAATGTGTACGGAGAGAACATGTTCCCTTCCTAAAGGATAGCATAGCACATATACGTCCGCAACTTCCTTGCGCTTGAAGAACGTCCACTTACCACTATTATATACATCAAGAACATAAATGGGTTGTGACATTTCATCTAATTCTTGAACATTAAATGAATAAAACCGACCTCTCCCTACATTCCCTCCAACTTGTGTAATTCCATCATTCCCTTTCTTTTGCCAAAAGGCGGCACCTGTGATTCGACAATTGACAGGTGCGATGAACGAATTGCGAACGGCTTCGCTTAACGCATGATATTTCTGTTCTTCTGGAACTGTAACATTACGGTTGAATTCCCAAAAAAAATGAAGAATGCTCTGCTTTCGCTGTAATTCCTCCTCCTTTTGCTTAAGGAGCACAAATGGATCTATATAATACTTCTCACGTTCAATAATATCCAATATTTTTATGCAAGCTGCAGTAACCGCTGCTTCATAATTACTATCATTACGGCATTCATATTCCAAAATTGTTAAACCTGCAAGATCCGAGAGCAAATGGAACTGTGCTATATTAACTTCGGTAACGAGATCATCTCTTTGTGTTACTTCCTGTGGAACCATACAGAATACACGATTCCTTCTTAGTTTCCCCCAAAATAAACCCATTTCAAATATCGTATTATCTCTTGTAATGAAGACATGTTTCCCACGAATAAGTGCAACGTCATCTGGAGAAAATACAAATATTCCGTAATCACTTTGATCTAAAATACGTTCCAATGATTCCATCGTATACTCATTTGCACCAAAGGTTCCTGCAAACCAAGGTGTAACTTGAACTAATCTGCCGATTTGCGATTGAATCGCACTTGCATATCTTATGGATTCTCTTGCTGATCCAATGAATAAATTAGGCTTTAAAATTTTGATAGACAACGGCATGTTCTCCTTTATGAGAAATTAAAGAAATTCACTATCTCTCATTATACATTATTCCCATTTTTTAGGGAAGTTTGTACACGAAGGGAATTTTTATGCATCATATCGTCATCTCTGTGAACTCAAGGTTCTTCTATGTCCATTCCAGTTTACTGTTAATATGGTTCTGCCGAGTGTCCTTTATTTTCTGCCTCTTGAACTCCTTCTTTCGTATGATGTCATAATTATCTAGCAATTCATTTTAGTAAATTATGCTACGATATGACACGTAAAGAGTCATTTATACCCCGCATTTCTTACCTCTTTTTCTTTGTTTTCTCACCCAAGCTACTTAGTTGATCAACCACTCCAATTAACGCTGGTATTAATATTGGCAACATCACGAAGCTTAATAAGAATAGACCAATCATAACGGTTATTGCTACTTCAATGAGTGTCATTACTCCTGAAGGTATTAATGAAGCAAATGTCCCTCCAAGAATAATTGCTGCTGAAATAACAACTCCTCCAATTTGACCTGTAGCATCCACAATGGCCTGAGCGGAGTCATCCTCCAACTCTTTATAACGCATCATTAAGAAAATACTATAATCTACACCTAGTGCCACAATCATAATGAAGCTAAAGAAGGGTACATTCCAACCCAAAGCATCGACATCGAAAATATAAGTACTTAGTAATTCACTGATCCCAAGCGATGTATAGTACGCCAGAATCAAAGAACCAATGATGAATAATGATTTTAACAATGACCGAGTGATTACGATAAGGACAAGTCCGATACCTATCAACATAATGGTTGCTGTACGGGCAAAGTCACTACCTGAGATCTCTTCAAGATCAATATTCTGAGAGGTTTTTCCTCCGATGGCTACTTCCGCTTCACTTAGATCGCTACCTTTTAAAGTAGCCTTTATGATTTCCTTTAAATTTTTTACGATGGACATCGCTTCTTTCGAATACGGGTTTACATCCAGAATAATATTCATTTGTGTGATTGTTCGATCATCAGACATATACATTTCTAACGCCTTCTGAAAATCTTCACTTTTGAATACATCCTGTGGAATGTAGAATCTCTCTGAAGCTTGGGATTCACTAAGACCACTTAAATAGCCCTGAGCATTCAATAGCCCATCACTAACTACTCCCAGTCCTTTCGTACTTTCAGACAGACCGGTTTGTAATGTCTCCATTTGGCTAGACAAATCTGAAAGCCCCAACAGAAGCTGTTGCTGTCCATCATTGATTTGAGTTAATCCTGTTTCAAGCTGCGGCGTCTTATCAGCCATTTGACTTGAACCATTTGCAGCTGTTTGAATGCCCTCTTTTAGAATAACTGAACCTTCCTGCAGATGATCTACACCCGACTGCACTTTAGAATAACCAGCATCCACTTGTGTAAGAGAAGCATTAGCTTCCTTAAATGACGCAATCGCTGAATCATACTTCTTCGTTAAATCACTCAACTTCGTTGATAGTTCTGCCAATTGTTGTTTCCCACCTGAAGCAATCGCAAGAGAGGTTTGGACATTCACATTTTTATTTAATTCAGGGTTGGTCTGTAACAAGTTGGTCATGGAGGCTTCAATTTGTTCATACCCTTGTCTTGCTCCTTCTATTGCCTTCCCGATGCTAGTAAAGTGCTCGCTCAAAGATGCTAAACCACTGTTGAGTTCAGAATATCCTTCAAGTAATTTAGAAGTTGAGCTTGTTAGAACTTTCATATTTTGTTGTATCGACGTTAATCCGGCTTCTAACTTCTCAGCGCCTTTCGAACCGTCGTTCATACCATTTGTTAATTTATTCAGTGCTTCCCCCAGAGCAGAGACACCGTCCTTTACTTCAGTTGTTCCATCAATAAGTTTCTGAACGTTATCTACACTGCTTGCATCGGTATTACTAAATCTGTCTTCAGCAGAAGACAGGCCCTTATTTATTTTCCCAACGCCCACTTTTGCCTCACCAAGTCCATCATTAAGCACTTTGGCCTGGTCATTGATATATAACTCACTTATTTTTTCACCTGCTGGACGAGTTGACATAAATACTTTCGATACGCCATCCACATTAGAAATCTTCTCAGCTAGTTCATCTAATACCTGTAATGACTTTGCATCATTTAAGGGTCGATCTGATCGTATCATAAGGGCTGAAGGCGATGAGAACCCTAATGAATAATGATCTTCGATCACATTGATCCCCTGCTTAGACTCATACCCATTATCTACTTCCGTTAGATCATTAAAGCTAAGTGAATCACTGTACTTGACAACAAAAGGAATACATATTAAAGCGACGAACAGAAGAGATACTAACGGTCTTGCCACAGACGTTTTTGCCAACAATGCCCATACTTTACTATCTCCATGACCTTCAAATCGTTTGAGTGGCCAAAACATCTTCTTACCTAACAAAGCCATAAAGAAGGGATTCAATGTCATTAATACAAGAAGGAGAATAGCTACACCAAACGCTACGGCTGAACATGCTTGATATAATCTAAATTCTGCTAATAGGAGTGCCACAAACCCGATAAATACAGCTAAACCACTATATAACACTGTTTTTCCCGATGCCTTATACGTTTCTTTTACAGCATCAAGAACGTTCTCTTGCTTACTAAGTTCTTCCTTAAATCTTGTGAAAAGAAGGATATTATAATCCGTTCCAATACCGAATAGAATGACCACTAAGAACACTTGCGTAAAATTAGAAAATGGATAATTAAACTTATCCACCATATATGCAATGATTCCCATCGATACTAAATACGATATTCCGACTGAAAGCAGTGAAACAAAAGGCACCACCGGTGAACGGAAGACTAGAATCAACACGAGAATGATAAATACAATAGCGATAATCTCTGTTTTCTTCACACCTTCTTGTGTCGATTGAGAGAAATCTTCTAACACTAATCCGGTGCCGGTTAAATAAGTATCCACATCATCCATATGCACGATGGTTTTAAGTTGATCTGCTACTTCTGAGATCGTTCCTTGTTTCTTATTGACCGAAATTTGTGTTAATATCGTCGTCTGATCCTTTGATAACAATTGAGCTTCCGTCTGTTCATTATCCATGTGAGCCACAATGTTTGTGACCCCAAGCTCGGACGCTTTTTCTTTCAGATGACGAATGACATTCTCAATATGTTGTTTCTGTTGAGTCGTTAATTTATCTTCTGTACCACTGTTAAATACAGCAATAATCTGATACGCGCCTCCACTCTCTGTACTCATTTCATCGATCATGGATTGAGCCACGATGCTTGGTGCTTTATCAGATATTGTGATTTGACCCTTTTCTCTTACTAGCTGGTTCATATCAGGCATGGTCATGATAATCACAACTGTGATCACTATCCATAGAACGAAAGAAGTTAATCTCCAGTTTTTGATCCTTTTCATCGCATCTAACCTACTTTCCAGAAATGATAATAATATTTATTATTCAAAAAATGAAATTCCATTCCGTTTAAAATCCAAATTATACAAGAATGAATATTCATTCCTATTATGATAAGCTATAGAATTAATTGATTCTAATAGCATTCCAACAACACTCTTCTATACTATTCAAAAGTTCTGGACTCTCCTGAATAACACCTACTCGAATTAATCTAAACAAGTGTGAAAATGCACCATACACAATCGCGATCAGAGCATCAGATTGTAATAAACACAGAACACCTTGCTTCTTACCATGTTCGATAAAGTTCTTTAAGAAATTGAGAAAGTCTTGAAATATTTCTTTACTTTTTTCATCTAAATAATGCCCACTACAATGAGTGTCAATGAAATGTAGCGCATGTGTATTATTCTTCGCATAATGAACCATGACATGAAATAATACATGAAACTGTTCTCGAACGTCCGTCGTAGCCTCCAAATTTGTTAATTTGAATGTTTCTAAGAACTTGTGAATACACTCTTGAAACAGAGCGTTCACCAGTGCTTCTTTGTTCTCAAAATAGCGATATATGGTACCTGCGCCTACTTTGGCATTATCAGCGATCATGGGTACCGTTGTAGCATCATAACCTCTTTCAGCGAATAAGAGTATAGCTGCGCTAAAAATATCATCTCGTTTATTACTAGCCATCTAGCCACCTCCAATAGATGCGGAATGAATATTCGTTCATTGTAAATCCTAACCAATGAGATGTCACAATCAATTCCGCTTGTCATGCGTTATGTAACAAATGCTATAGTATAATGGACTTCCACTATATTTTTTATGAGGAGCGAGAAAATCCAATGAAGATTGCAATAACAGCATTAGCTGAACAGAAATTAAAAGAAGCCCTTGGTGATCAGCCCGGATACTTCAGGCTTACCTATGATACGGAAGACTGCGGCTGTGATGGAATATCCGTATTATTAATCAAAAGCGAACCAGACAACGGTGATATCGAAATCGATGCTGGCTCTCTTCCATTTATCATTAACACGAATCATCAGATTTTCTATGAAGAGTACCTTTTACTTGATGTGGAACCTAATTTCCCTTCATTTAAATTATCCAGTGATTCAACGATTTACAATACTAATCTTAGGACTAGAGATATGCGTGTTAATTATACAACACCCAAGTAATCAAGGGAGCTACGCATGAGCCTGCTATCGCGCATACAGTCATCGCTACAGAACTCATCGAGACGGACTCCTCTCCGTATTCGAGGGCTTTGGCTGTACCGAGCGCGTGCGAAGCCGTCCCGAGCCCTATACCAAGGCCAGTCTTACCTTTTATTCTGAATAACTTTAAAATATAAGGTGCGCCTATAGCGCCCGTAAATCCGGCAATCATCACAAATACCGAGGTTAAAGACGATTCACCACCAAGATTTTGCGATATTTGAATGGCTACCGGTGTAGTAATGGATTTAGGTAATAAGGATAGTACGTATAATTTGGGGAATCCCAAGGCAATCGCCATAAATATTCCACTGAACATCCCAACTAGCAGACCCGTAAGTGTTCCTCCTAGAATAGCCAGAAGATTACGGCGGAGCACGTGGCGCTGCTTATATAAAGGATAGGCTAACGAGACGACAGCCGGTCCCAGTAGTTGGCTAATCCATTGACCACCAATCATGTAAGTATCATAGGGAATCCGAAAATACAACAGCAGGACTACAACAGCAAAAGAAGCGGTTAGCGCAGGCATAAGCACGGGAATGTGAACACGTCTATAAATCATAGACATCACAACATAAATGCTTACATTAATAAGAACAATCACAAATGCAGTCAAAGCCATTATAGTTCTTCCCCCTTCGCTTTAATATTACTTACACCGCTTCTGTTGCTGTTACTCCATCTTGCTAACCATTGACTGGAATGTGCTGCCGCTCCAATTGTCAGCACGGTACTTACGATAAGTATAACGATAAGTAGCAAGCCTCTTCCACTGAATATGCCCAAATGATTCACAATACCTGCCGTCGCAGGAATGAAAAATAAAGGAAGATACGAAAGGATAGCCGTCGAACCATTCTCAATCCATTTTACAGGAACTACCTTGCATAATAGCAACACAAAGAGCAAGAGCAACCCTACGATACTTCCCGGAATCGGGAGATGAAGTAGCCCTTGTACATAGTCTCCTGCCAAATAAAACAAATATAACAATCCAACCTGAACAATGATTCGAATGATTTTCATGATGTTGAAGTCCCTTCATTAATTAAACGTATATTTTCATTTTTTTTAATAGACATGAACTCTAACAGACTAACAGAGTTTTCATAATTATTTCAATGATTTTTATGGAAATTGTATGTAATATTCATTGTCGATCAATTAAAATGACACTTTGATATGCTCTAAGGGTTAAATTAGTACGAATTTTTGTTATAATCAATGCACATCGCGTTTTAACCAATCAGATATAGATAAAGGGGACGTTACTATTGACTAAAATCATTAAAACCTTAACTATTGCCGGAAGTGACTCCAGCGGAGGCGCAGGCATTCAAGCGGATTTGAAAACTTTTGAGGAATATGGCACTTACGGTTTCAGTGCTTTAACTACCATTGTTACCATGGACCCAGACAACGGATGGCACCACAATGTATATCCAATTGATGCTGCTCTTGTTGCTGAACAACTGAAGACCATTTTTGCAGGTGGACCCGTCGATGCTATGAAGACTGGTATGCTAGGAAGTGTAGAGATCGTTCAAGTAACAGAGCAAGCTATTAAGAATAATCGCCAGACCAATGTAGTCATTGATCCGGTCATGGTATGTAAAGGGGAGGACGAAGTTCTGAATCCCGAGAGTGCACATGCCATCCGCGATTTACTTCTCCCACTAGCAACGGTAGTAACGCCTAACCTATTTGAAGCAGGTGTATTATCGGGTCTTGGCAAACTCTCTACGATTGAAGATATGAAGGAAGCTGCCCGCCTTATCCATGAACTAGGAGCGAGTAATGTCGTCGTTAAAGGCGGCAAATCGTTAGACGGAGATCAAGCAGTAGATGTCTTCTTCAATGGTTCTGATTACACGATCTTTACAGCAGACAAAATTGAGCCCGCAACGAACCATGGAGCAGGCTGTACCTTTGCCGCTGCGATCGCTGGTGGACTCGCAAATGGTCTGTCGGTTGGCGATGCGGTTGCGAAGGCCAAAGATTTCGTCTTGGCTGCCATTCGGAACGGTTTTGCGTTCAATGAATATGTAGGACCTGTGTTTCATGGTGGATATCGTTTGGAGCAGTAGAATAATTAAGTTCCATTTTTAATATAGGAGACAATGGCAGTCCAAAAGGTGAATAAACCCTCTAAACTGCCATTTTCATTTTCAATGATCAGCTCATTTTTCGAAAATGTTTTCAAATGTTGCATAAAGGGTCGTTTATTTAAACTGTCTACAATTAGGGTCACAGTTCAGTCTTCTCTAGATTCATTACATTTTTTACCTATCTTCACTCTAGGATTTCATATATATTTAAGAGGGTTTCAATTTATTATTGGGAGTGATTTCTTTGAGAATATTGACAGAGAGACTTGAACTTCTACCTATTGATTTAGATATTATTCATTCATCCTTATTCAAGAAATACATAAAGAATAGAAAGAACTATAAGCCATACCTTAAAGAACTAAGTAAAGATTCTGATTTATTAGGTTGGGGAGTATGGTTAGTGGTAAGTAAAGATAGCAATGTAATAATTGGTGATATTGGATTTAAGGGTAAGCCGATTGATGAAACAGTCGAAGTAGGTTACGGCTTCTCGCCGCATGCTCGAAATAAAGGTTATGCAACTGAAAGCGTTACTGCCCTAATTGAATGGGCGTTCTCAACAAATCGAGTTGAAAAAGTAATGGCTCAATGTCTTAGTGATAATCATTCCTCAATAAAAGTTCTAGAAAAGATAGGGATGCAGCGAACTGAAATTAAGGATGAACTGCTTACCTGGAATCTCCATAAAGTATAATTTAAGTTAATCTGCTCTTCGGTAGTTTCGCTCTGTGATATAGAAAACAATGGCAGTCTAGAAGGTGAACATACCCTTTGGACTGCCATTTTCATTTTGAAAGATCACTATTAATGAGGCTGAAGACAGCGCTCCAATACGTTTTCGATCGTACTTATTTTAATCGGTTTGTTGACGAACTCTATCATACCTAAAGATAAACACAGATCTTTATCGATCTCTGAAGAACTTGATGTAACAGCTATTATGTGAGGTCTGACCTGTTCCGGTATTTCCTTTAAGATCATTCGGGCCGTTTCAAATCCATCCATTTCAGGCATTTGGAGATCCATAAAGATGAGATCATATGATTTTCTCCCCAACAAATCCATCACCTCACAACCATTTTTCGCACAATCAAAGGTATGCCCTAGTTTATATAAAATACGTTCCATCACCATTTGGTGTATCGGATGGTCTTCCGCCACCAGAATGTGTAATTTATCGGTCGTAGGAAAGATATTATTATTTAATTTCGTTACCTCTTTTTCTACCTGGGGTTTAGATTCCGAAACAAAAAAGGACTTTGATTGAATTGTGAAAATAAAAACAGCCCCGTTCTCCACATCTTCTTGTGCATGAATGAGTCCACCCATCAATTCAACAAGGGTTTTACAAATCGCTAATCCAAGTCCAGTACCTCCATATTTCCGCGCCATCGAAGAATCCAACTGAGAGAATGGCTTGAACAAATCCATCATCTTAAGTTGAGGAATTCCAATACCGCTATCCTTTATAACAAATTCAATCTCTAGAGAGCCGCCTTGATGCACTATTTGATTAACTGTCACATATATCCCACCGCTTTTCGTAAATTTAACTGCGTTGCCAATGAGATTGATCAATACTTGACGAAGCCGAGTGGCATCGCCAACAATGAGCTGAGGAATCTCTGCATCGATATAATACTCCATTTTCAAGTCTCGTTCCAAGGTAGCTGCCGTAAATAATTCAAACGTTTCTTGGAGTAAGGATTGTAACTCAAGCGGTTCCTCCTCCAGTTCCATTTTGCCAGATTCCATTTTCGAGAAATCCAAGATATCATTGATTAAAGACATTAGTGCATCCGCACTGTTATGTATAACTCCAGCAAATCTTCTCTGTTCAGGATCAAGATCCAGTTCGAGAAGTAAGTCTGTCATCCCAATAACCCCATTCATAGGTGTACGAATTTCATGACTCATCATGGCTAGAAATTCAGATTTGACTCGCAGGGCGATTTCCGCCTCTTCTTTAGCTAGCAACAGTTCACGATCCAACCCTTTCCGCTTCGTGATATCTCTTGCAATGACATATACACCAACGACTTTCACTCCGATTACGATAGGAATATTAATGACATCATAGATAAGGACCTCACCATTGAGATTTATCTCCTTTGTTTCATACCGTTGTACGATCCCACTCACCGATTGTTTGAAATAGTATTCTATGCTCCGTAAATTATCCGGGGAGGTAAAAGTGCGAAAATTCAGCTGTCTCAGCTCGATTTCTTCGCTTTTCACCCCCATTGTTTTCTCAAAGGCTGGGTTGACGGACATGTAATTCCCAAATAAATCCAAAGAATATATAAGATCTGGATGATGTTCGAACAAGGTTGCTGCATCTCTGAATCGTTCCAGACCTTTGTTACTTCGTTCGAGCTCAGCTTTGATCGCTTCTAGCTCTTTTTTTTGTAGATCCAATTCAATAAATACCTTTACCTTACTCAGTAAAATATCCGTATTCACCGGTTTGAATAAGAAATCGACTGCACCAGTTTCATAACCTTTATATACGCTAGCATCTTCTTTGTGGATAGCCGTCACGAAAATAATCGGAATAAGTTTTGTCTTCTTATTGCCACGCAAAATCTCGGCAAGCTCAAAACCGTTCATTTCAGGCATATTCACATCGAGTAATATTAATGCAAAATCATGGCGTAACGTGAAGGACAAAGCTTCAATCCCCGAGTGAGCTTTGTAAATTTCACAGCCTAACGTTTTTAATATTTTATCCATCGCATACAAATTTTCTTCTCGATCATCCACAACAAGTATTTTAGATATTAGTTTCTCCACTATCGTATTCATAAGTACCCTCCTTTCTTGTAAAGCTTAATTAAGCAGCCAAACTCGGATCAAAGATAGAAGATTGTCCGTGTCTATAGGCTTCGTCATATATTCATTGGCGCCTCCATCAATACATTTCTCACGGTCACCCACCATTGCATTAGCCGTTAACGCAATAATAGGAAGCTTATTGAACTGAGGGTTCTCGCGAATTCTCCGCATCGCTTCATAGCCATCCATGACAGGCATCATGATATCCATAATAACCAACTCAATTCCCGCTACCTGATCCAGCATTTCCAGAGCAAGTTTACCATTATCCGCCATGATAACGTCCATTTCGTAATGCTGTAGCACCTTGGACATCGCAAACGTATTACGTAAATCATCATCCACTAACAATATCTTCTTACCTCTTAACGTTTTATTGGCATCAGGCAACATGCCACCCCTTTGACGCTGTTCAAATGGGAGTGAACTATTCACGTTATGCAAGAACAGAGAGACTTCTTTCAATAAACGCTCCTGAGAATGAGCACCTTTGATTACAATGCTGTCAGTGAAATGATGTAATTCTTTATATTCCGTTTCTGTCAATTCTTTACCGGTATTGATAATAATCGGAGGCATATGCCTATTCTTGAATTCGGCCATTCGCGCGAGTAATTCAAACCCTGTTATATCAGGAAGTCTCAAATCTAGAATCATACAATCATAGTCATGCAATCGTAATCTTTCCAATCCTTCCGATCCTGTATTGACACTATGAATCTCGATTTTTTTGTTCTTGAGCATTTCATAAATCGCCTTCTGATTATGGACATCATCCTCGATGACAAGCACCTGTTTAATACGTTCATGCATAATGACATCAATCCTAGAGAAAACAGAATCCAAGTCCGCAATACTAACAGGTTTCGAGAGGAAACTGACTGCCCCTTTCTCAAGCGAAGCTTGTCTTTCTTCCTTGCCCGTAATGATATGAACAGGAATATGCCGTGTTTCGCTATCGTGCTTTAACAAGTCGAGCATTTTTAGTCCACTCATATCGGGAAGGCCCAAATCTAGCAATACCGCGCTTGGCATATATTTCTTTATTAACTGAAGACCGCTGAATCCATCTTCTGCAGCGATACATTTGAAACCTTTTGCTTTGGAAAGGTCCATTAAGATCTTGGTAAAATTTTTGTCGTCCTCCACAATCAGGATAACCTTCTCATTCTTATTGGGCTGAATTTCATCACGATTGTCAGCAATAAAAACCTTAATTAATTGTGGGGACATTGTTGTCTCATCCGTTGTAGATAATAATGACTGCTCAGCATGATTCGCAGAGGATACCCTCTCGGAAGAAACGATATCCTTAGAGAATGCCATCCCGTTCATTGGATTCCCGGTTGACGTGACATTCTCCATATCGAGCGGAAGAAATAAAGTGAACGTACTCCCTACACCCTCTTGACTCACCAGTTGGATTTCTCCCCCAAGTAGCTTTGCGAGCTCCCGGGAAATCGTTAACCCTAATCCCGTTCCTCCGTATTTGCGGCTTGTGGAACCGTCCGCTTGCTGAAAAGATTCAAAAATCGCCTTTTGCTTATTTGGAGCGATTCCAATGCCCGAATCCGTTACTATAAACGCCACAGTATTGTTTACGCTGAGCGTCTTATTTATAAATTGGACATCCTCTCCTGGACGACAGACTCGTAAAGATACCGTTCCAGTAGAAGTGAATTTAAACGCATTAGACAAAAAGTTTTTAAGTATTTGTTCGGTTCGCTGACCATCCGTTCTAATGGTCCACGGGATGCCTTCTTCTATTTGAAGTTCGAACTGTAATCCTTTATCCTGTGCAATAACATTGAATTGATATTTGAGGTTGTGAACAATTGATTCAAGTTTGACTTCTTCTGGTATAACATTTAATTTCCCGGCCTCTACCTTTGATAGATCCAAAATATCATTAATCAGTGTCAACAAATTTAATCCGCCGCTATGAATGATTTGCGCTGACTCAATCTGATCGCCCGTTAAATTCCCCTCCAAATTATTAGCCAGAAGTTTAGCCAGGATCAATAGACTGTTCAGTGGTGTCCTTAACTCATGGGACATGTTCGCTAAGAATTCCGACTTGTAATTACTCGCCAACTCCAATTCGTTAGCTTTCACCTCAAGATCGTCCTTCGACAATTGGATCATTTCATTCTGTTTGACGATATCCATCGTTTGCATTTCCAAACGTTTTGTCTTGACCGCCATCTCATCGTTAATAACTTGTAATTCCTCACTTTGCAGCTTAAGTTTCTCTTCTGATAGCTTCAACATTTGAGTCTGCTCTTCTAACTCTTCATTCGACTTCCGTAATTCTTCCTGTTGAATTTGTGCTTCCTCAGCTAATAATAATGCTTTTTCAGCAAGAAGTTGTGTTTCCAAAAGTGATTCTTCCGTACGCTGACGACTTGCAGCGCTATTTATAATAACACCTAAGGGTGTGGATAATAATTCAAGTAAGTTCTGCTGTGTAGGCGTGAATGCTTTAAAGGAAGCTAGCTCAATTACAGCCACAACCTCTTCCTCGAATATGATGGGCATCACAAGAATGGTCAGCGGTTTGCCTTCCCCAAGTCCCGAACTAATTTGAATATAATCATTAGGTACCTGCGTCAACAAAATCGGCTTTTTCTCCAATGCGCATTGGCCAATTAAACCTTCTCCCAGACGAAACCGAAGAGAGACATTCTCCCTCTCTATATAGGCATAACTGCCTAGCAATATAAAATCACCTATGTGCTCGGAGTTTTTCCCCGTCTCTTTCACATAAAATACACCTTGTCCTACTTCGATCAGTTCGGAAATTTCAGAAATGAGCATTTTGACCAACTTCTGCAGGTCAGTCATTCCTAATGAAAGCTCAGTCAATCGGGCAAGCTCAGCCTTCAGCCAATATTGTCTTTCTTTCTCGGCAATCATTTCATGGAAGGTAAACCAAACTTGTATGAGCAGAGAGAGGGAAACGAATATAATCAAAAGATTAAGTAGGATCATAAAGACGAGCCAGCCTAACGATTTCCCCCTGCTTTGTTCTATTTGACTGTTTAAACTGGATGCATATTGATCTTCCGCTTGCTTCATTAAATCAATTTCATCCGTTGACTGATGGTACCAATATTCAGGGTCCACGCTTGGACTCTTTCCATTAGCCCCATCCAATACAAGCTGACGTATACGGTTTGCCTCATCAATGACTTGCCCTTTAACGATCGACTTATATTGACTAAGCCAATCCGGATTCGCGTTCGAAGTGAATCTGCTGAAATAAAGCTCCCGTTCATTTTCCAATAAACTTAACTTATTCGTATCCGTCACTTTTATTTGATTTTCATATAAAATAAGACTAATCAGAATTCGTTCTCGGCTCAGTGCAGATTTGCTTTTGGAAAAACTCTGAAATGCTGAAATCATACTGGCGATTTCTAAATTTGAACTCGTAAGTTTCATTTGATCTATCACATTAAAAAACGATCCGAACGTATCATCATAGTACGTAAGAATCGTATTCCTATCCATTGTGTGATTATCAATTAAATCCCGTTCTTCATCGAGCTTATCCAACTTTCCTATGGCAAGGATAAGACTATCCCCAAAAGTGTCGACCAGCTCATTTTCTGAAAATGTTTTCACATATTGTTTAAGGTTGTCGATACTTTGATTCGAATTCCCTCGTTGATCCAGCATATTATTCCGCGTGATTTCTGATTGATCCGCGTAATAACTTGCTACTATTACTTGTTCCATCTGAAGTTCATGGATCACGTCTAAGGCTTGTACCACAAGCTTGGTCTTGCTTTCTAATTGACCTAACTCAGTCCGATCGTTTAATTGGGTAATAACCGCTGTAATGGAGAAATACAACAATCCTATCATGGGAATTAAAACCATCACCATAAGCTTGCTATTAATCTTCAAATTCTTCATCCAAAACATTCAGATACCCTCTTTTCTTACTCTAGCAAAACACTATTTATCTTTTTTTACTCTATTTCCAAATTATAGTCTCTCTTAAGAAGGGTAACACATTCAATAGTAAAGAGATATGTGAATCTCGAAGTGGAACTATTGTGATATCCAAACGGTCCCTTTAACCCAGTTACGAATGATTGCAGGCAAAGCTAAAAGGCCTCAGTCCCATGGAATTCAGGACTAAGGCCGCTTAACATATTTTTTTCTACTGTCTATATAACGGGTTGCACTTCTCTGTTTAGACCAAGCGTCAGTGCTGTTGAAGTATGAATTTCGTGCAAAAGCTCTGGTTCTTCCAATAATGACACACCATAAGAAGGAATCATTTCTTTTATTTTCGGCTCCCACGATTTTATATGTTGCGGGAAGCATTTATTTATTACCTCAAGCATGACCGAAACGCCGGTAGAAGCACCCGGAGAAGCACCGAGCAATGCAGCGATCGAGCCATCTGCGGCACTAATAACTTCCGTACCAAATTGAAGTGTTCCTTTGCCGGCAGCAGTATCTTTGATAATTTGAACACGTTGGCCTGCTACCAGCAAATCCCAATCCTCACTTTTGGCGCTCGGGATAAACACTCGTAACTCTTCCATGCGCTTTTCTTTCGATAACATTACTTGCTGGATTAGGTATTTTGTTAATGAAAGGCTTTTTGCGCCTGCCGCCAACATCGTTATAACATTATTTGGTTTTACAGAACCTAACAAATCAAACATTGACCCGGTTTTCAAGAACTTTGGTGAGAAGCCGGCAAACGGTCCAAAGAGCAACGCTTTTTTATTATCGATAAATCTTGTGTCAAGATGCGGAACAGACATTGGAGGTGCACCAACATTAGCTTTGCCGTATACTTTGGCATGATGCTGTGCTACAACTTCCGGATTATTACACACCATAAATAGTCCACTTATCGGGAATCCTCCAATATGTTTGCCTTCAGGAATACCAGATTTCTGAAGTAAAGGAAGACTTCCTCCCCCTCCGCCGATAAAGACGAATTTTGCAGTATGGCGTTCGACTTTACCGCTATCATTCCGTACATTCAATTCCCACAAGCCATCGCTAGTACGTTTAATATCATCAACACTATGCTTGTAATTGATATCGACGTTTTTATTCTTTAAGTGGTCGAACAACATGCGCGTTAAAGCACCAAAGTTGACATCCGTTCCAGAGTCAATTTTTGTTGCCGCTATAGATTCATTCGGTGAACGGTCCTTCATCATAAGAGGAATCCATTCCATCAGTTTTTTCGGATCATCAGAAAATTCCATCCCTTGAAACAGTGGATTGTTTGACATCGCTTCAAAACGTTTTTTCAAAAACGCTACATTATTTTCCCCTTGTACGATACTCATATGAGACAATGGCATGATAAACTCTTGCGGATTACGAATCAGATTACTGTTTACAAGATAAGACCAAAACTGCATTGAATCTTGAAACTGTTCATTAACATTTATAGCTTTGCTAATATCTACCGATCCGTCCGGTTTTTCGGATGTGTAGTTAAGCTCGCACAGTGCAGCATGCCCTGTTCCCGCATTATTCCATTCGTTAGAACTTTCCTCGCCTGCATTTGCTAGTTTCTCAAACACCGTAATTTTCCAGTCCGGTGCTAATTCTTTCATCAGTGACCCTAAAGTCGCACTCATGATTCCGGCACCAATTAAGATAACGTCTGTTTCGGTTTGTCTGTTGCTCATTTTTACCGTCCTTACATGCTAATATATTTTAAAAAAAGATGTAGGTACTCCTGCCTGCTTGGGCTTTCACTATTATTAATAGATTAAGATATTTTCTATTTATATGCTATTAAAAAGCCGATAAATTTCAGTGATGACTTTACTGTTACAGTTAAGAAGTGAGAAACCGTACACAAAACCATAGCAATACAAAAAACCAAGGCCTTAACCCAACTACTTGCAAGGGTTGTGACTTTGGTTTGCCGTTTCCAGTAAATAGTCGCCCTTCGCTACTGTACTGCTATATTTTGGACATGAAAAACGCTCCACTTTCCGGTAGTAGCTTTTTCTATTATAATCTGACGATATGTCCCTGAATACGGCCTATATATGTGATTCACAAGAATATGGAACATGATACAATATTATCATCCTCACACCATCCTACGTTCTCCTGCAGAATCAACAACAATGTGGTACCACCAGTTTTGAATTGCCGATCATCCCCAATAAGCATTACTCACCAACGACTTAAAAAAGCATCTTAAGAGCAAAAAATCAACCTGAGAGCAGGAAATAGATGTTCTCAGCGGGGAAAGAAATGTCTAACTCAATTTTTAGATAAAACAGGGGGGCGATCATTCCTTTTGAGAATTATTATTAATATCATATCACAAAAAAATATCCAATTGTTAGTACTGATTTTGAACTTCAATAAAGATTTTAAATAGGTTTTGCATTTTGCATTTTTTTCGCTGATTTCATATAACTTTTCCGCATTACCGCCGTCCAAATGGCTTAAGGATCGTAGGGCTGGGTCGTCAGACTTAGCCGGTTGGATGTGTCACCTGAATATACTTCCTTGAGATCCCTCTTGGCGACCGAGGAGCGACAGCGACAACACAGGAATGCGTTGTTATATGATATCATTGTCTTCTTTGTAATACCTTCAACTTTAGTTATCTTTAACTAACATTCTCCGTTGGATGAATAATAGATTTAGCTATTTTATAGCTAAAATAGTAAAATCCCATGGAATATTTTCATTTTCCCAACCACGATGCTCATCAAATTTTTGTAACTTAAAACCAGATGTGATTACCGAATTTATAATCTCACTAAGGGTATATAACCTAAGAGAGACATCTGGAAATTCTTGTTGTTCTTGCTCATCAAAGTAATGTTTATATGCTAAGTCTCCATTACGTAATTCCTTGTCAAAGTAACTAGTTTGGGTTTGGGATTCAGAACCTTCGACAATACATCTTCTTAAAGGGTGAAAATCACTTAGAACCATTGCCCCACCATCTTTTAGTAATGAATAAAGAATAGACATGAACTTATCAATATCATTAAAATAGTGTAATATTCCCCCTTCTAAATAAAGAATATCGAAATAGTCCCCATACTTTTTTAAGTTAATATCATAAATATCATCGACTATATAATCAATAGAGGTACTTGCATGTTTCGCCAATTCTAATGCATATTTTTTATTTTCTTCTGAAATATCAAATATTGTTACTTCTGCACCCAATAAAGCTAATGGTACTGCCTTTCTACCATTTGAACCGCAAAGATTAGCAATCTTCTTTCCTTCTATGTGGTCAAAATACTGTTTGTGTTTTTTTAGACATGCTTTAGGATTTTCTAATATTTTGTTAGCTTTATCCTTAGGAGAACCGTCTCTTTTGTTCCAAAATTCATACGCTCGAAATTCCCAAGCCATTTTATTTTTGGTGCTTTGTTCATTCATTTTCAATTTCCTCCTTCTCACATACATAGTTGATAACCTCTTCTTTCTGTATGTTATATTTCACAGTGCCTATCGTCAGTGGGTTTTGTATAAAACAACATTCAAATATGTATATTGAATTACTGTGAAGAGTATCTTCCTTAAAGCCATTCCACTTCTCTGTAATCAGCTTAACATTTTGCTCGAATGGCAACTCGTAAATATCTCTTGTGAATATCCCTTGTAGTAACTCATCTGGAAAATCAGATCCACACTCATTTTTTATTTTTCGATAGGGGATTAAGAAATTACTCCCGTGTTTTACTGCTCTACTCTCTAATATTTCTTTAAACCCTTCATGGTCTGATAACAACTGATTAAATTCATCTTGTCTATAAAAAGAAACTCTATCGTAATCAGCAGGATGTTCTAAATTACTTCCTGAAACATTTGAGCCTCAACACCTTTGTCAGCAAGTATTTCAGATACTAATTGTGCGACAGTCGACTTCCCAGATCCAGGTAATCCCTCAATAATAATCAATTGTGTATTCATAGGTTTTCCTCCTCCATCTTTTGCATTTAAATTAAACTATCAAGTGTATTCATTTGTATGATTTCAGCTAACGTACCCGTGTTCACCTGAGTGAGAAAACTAAATCATATTGAGGGAGTTTAGTAATATGGTCTTCAATTATACAGAACTTCGTTAAGTTTTATCGTTGCGATCAAGGTTTGTCAACAAAAAAAGTGAGAAACAATGATATTTACATCCTTTGGGCGCGAAACGGCAAATTTTGAGAAAAATACTGCATTTTACAGTTTTGCTTTTATAATAACGTTTAGTATGAAGTGCGAAGAGCATCTTCTCCGTAAAATGTTCCAAACAATTGCTGCGTTTTCTCCCAGTCGACACCAAGTCTGCCTTGCCAGCCAGCCCACGGCATCTCCATATCAGATCTCCCCTTAGTGTTGTTTAGCAGCAGCTCACCGTTCAATATTTGATCATTATCAACCCAAAAATCTGGCGAAAGTGAGAGAATTTGATTAGGGATAACGCCAACCATCGCAAGCGATTGAAGTATACTCCGTCGCATGCCGGCTGTGCCCTTTAAAAGCTTCGCAGCTGTCAGTCTCTTCTCAAACTTGCCTGGCGTTTCACTGTCATCAGCTTCTTGCAGCAATTGGAGCAACTGCTTAAACTTAGACTTATCATCATCAGTTGGTTCTATTGAACCAGACTGAAACAGCTGTAACAGCTCAGTCAAGTGGGCGTAGGCGCCTATACTGCTGCCATATGCATTGCCCAAATGAATCGCATAGCGAATCCTTGACAAATGCTCCCATTGATCCTTGTGAAAGCCGCATCGCTTGCAGCTAACAAACCGCTCGGCCTCCTGATAGTCATGCTCCCGCATATGAATCATTTGATGATAATTCATCAGTGTGGAAATTCCGGCAGGAAAGCTGCCGCCAACGCCTGCAATAAATATTCCGGAGACAACATGCCAAGACAAATGATCATCGGACTGCATTCCAATCAGCTTGCGATTTAATTCATCATGCCGAATAAGCTCTATTTCATTTGGTACCCACTTATTTTGCTGTAGCAGTTCCATTTCCTGCGGCTTCAACGCATCAGTTTTATAATGTACCAAGCCTCGCTCGGCATCATAATAGGAGTTGTCATATTTGTACAATTTATTTAGTATGGCAAGCAGGTGTTTGTTCATGTCGTCACTCCTTTTTTATTATGAAGAGATTGCTAAATATAACAATGAGACACATAAATAACGCCGTCTTTCCCCAATTCAATATGGCCTTCCCATCCATATCGCCCTTCATCCTAATCATTTTTTTTACTATATCTATAGGAATTATTTTTCAATAACATCATTATGCTAGACTGCCCGTTAGTTTAAATCCACTAAGAATGAATTGCTTTTATTATCCTTTTTTTCGCTGATTTCCTATAACGTTTCCGCATTTCTGACGTTCGAGCGGCTTAAGGTGCGTAGCACCGGGTCGTTAGACTTAGCCGGTCGAATGTGTCGCCTGATACCACTTCTCCGAAAATCCTCTTGGCGACCGAGGAGCGAATGCGACGAAGCAGAAATGTTATGTTAGATGATGTTACCAGGCTTCTCTGAAATAACCCACGGTATATTCCCTTGAAATTCGATCTGTAAAACTGGTTCTGGGAATCCCTCAGGCACTAAACTTAAACCATATGTAAAACCGAAACTAAAGTCACTCAATTCATATAAATTACTATCCAAAGAAGAATGTGTACTTTCTTCATCGGTCTTTACCCAAACATCAGGTCCACTTATTAATCTACCGACTATATGAAAGAACCCACCATACAAATGAGTTCCATCTCCATTCTCACAGTACTCTGATATCTCGCCTTCTTTCCTAGGATCAATACCAAAGCTTGTGATGAATGATAAAACATCAGTAGGTAAATAATTTATTGCTTGAACAAAGTTCTTACAATTCAAACAATCACAACCATCAGTTATCAAGTGATACGAACCATAGAACTCTTTGGTTTTTTCGTAATCAAATTCTAAGAACCAATTATTTAGTTTAATTTTTTTCATGGTTTAACATCTCTTTCTTCTGGTAATTTCGTATAACGTTGCGCATTCCTGACGTTCAAGCGGCTTAAGGACCGTAGGTCCGGGTCGTCAGACTTAGCCGGTTGAATGTGTCGTCTGAATTAACTTCTCCGAAATTCCTCTTGACGACCGAGGAGCGAAGGCGACGATGTAGGAATGTTTTGTTAGCCGAAGTACTTGTCCTCTTTGAGTTATCACTCAAAGTACTTATCCTTCTTGCTCTTATATAAGACTCTTCCAAACTCTTCAGCAGGTGGGATAACCCGGATTATTCGATTAGCATTTATAGAGTTCGTTAAAACGATTTGACAGTCCTCAAGGATATACTCCATGAATGCTGCGTCTGTTAAGGTTTCCTTATAAATTTCTGGGTTCTTCTTCATTTCTTCCTTCCCCAGTTTTAAAAAATCCTGATCATTGCTATGTATTTCAGTATTATTCCATATAGCTCTTTCTCCGATCCTCCAAATGATTGTATTCTGTATTTCCACACCTAATTCAGTTAGCGTTTTTACAGGTTTTTCGGCTCTGTCTCTTGTCGTATGTCCTATAAAGTGACCATAATAAGCAGGAAAATCAGATTCTTTCACTCTAAAAACAAATCCATTATATTTCTTTCCGTCTCTTCTAAATCTTTTTAATGCTTTCATCCACCATCTATCCAATGCAATATGTCCTGTTAAAGGAAAGCAGTACACCCCGTTCCGACTTTTTCTAATTCCGTTTTTCAAGATGCCTTTTGAGTGGTTTACGGGTGACCAATGAACAACAAGCATATTAGCAACTCCTATAATTATGACTTCACAAGTATTTCGGCTAACGTAATATCTGCGACACCCTTCGCAGATCCCTCTTATTATATCTGTATTCACGACCGACTTTATGACTTTCGGCAAAGCAGTCATATATCCCTCTTTCCAATCTCCTTTTCGTCAACGAATAACTCAATCTTCTAGTAATTCAATGAATCTTCAGATGATCAATCCATGAACTAAGCTTTTTTACATATGTGTTCATTTCTTGTAATCTACCCTACCATGCTCTTTCATCCTATTTGTTTGAACCTCTGATCAATAGATGCAAACAAAAATAGCCTACAGTATTGGACACATACTGTAGGCTTGATCGAATGAATAATGCTTACGCAACGCTCAGACTTTCACAGCAAAAGCTTCATAAGGATTTAAAGCGAGTTGATTAAAGTTAACCGATGATCTTTCATAGTTACTGATGATCACGTCGTCACTTTGTCCAAGACTCGGTAGCTCTAAAGATACCTTCTCTTCCCCAAAGTTCGCTACAACCACCCAAGTTTGGCCTTCGTAACGTCTTAAATACATAAAGACTTGCTCAGGAACGTCCGTAACTAACTCAAAGTCGCCCCATACGACAATTCGATTCTCTTTTCTTAGCTGAATTAATTTTTGATAACAGAAAAAGATAGAATTCGGATTATCCAAGTTCGCTGCCACATTAATTTCGCTTGAATTTGGATTTACATGCAGCCAAGGGGTTCCGGTTGTAAATCCAGCATTTTCTGTATCGTCCCATTGCATTGGCGTTCGGGCGTTATCGCGTCCTTTTGCGTTAATAGAAGCGAGGATTTCTTCTTTCTTATAACCATTCGCCAAGCGTTCATGGTACATATTCACACTTTCAATATCATTAATTTCACTAATGTCGCTGACGGGGTAATTGGTCATCCCGATTTCTTCACCCTGATAGATGTAAGGCGTACCCTTCATTAAGTGAAGTAGGATGGCAAACATTTTTGCACTTTCGGCATGATAAGTGGAATCATTTCCCCACCGAGATACAATTCTTGGTAGATCATGATTGTTCCAGAACAGACTATTCCATCCCTCGTTGCCCAATGCGGTTTGCCACTTACTTAAGATGTTTTTCAATTCACTAACCTGTAAAGGTTTAAGATCCCATTTATCTTTACCTTCTTGTTGGTCTAGAGAAACATGTTCAAATTGGAAGACCATAGACAACTCATTGCGTTTGGGATCAGAATACAATTTGGCAATTTCCGGCGTTGCTCCCCAGGTCTCTCCCACTGTCAAAACATCATGTTTTCCGAAGGTCTCCCGGTGCATATCTTGCAAATATTCATGCAATTTCGGACCATTTCCCGTTATTTCCTCATCTGGAATTTTACCAACCAAGTCAATAACGTCCATACGGAAACCACCAACACCTTTATCCAGCCAAAAATTCATCATATCCCATACTTCTTGTCTGACCTTTTCGTTCTCCCAGTTTAGGTCCGGCTGTCTTTTACTGAACAGATGCAAGAAATATTGACCACTTGCTTCGTCATATTGCCAAGCAGAACCACTAAAAGTCGACCTTAGTGAGTTAGGGGCTTCATCATTTACTGGATCTCGCCAAACATAATAGTCTCGATATGGGTTGTCCTTACTTTTACTGGACTCGATAAACCACTTGTGCTCATCCGATGTATGATTTACAACTAGATCCATGATAATCTTGATGTTTCGCTCTTTAGCCTGCTTAATCAGTTCATCCATGTCATCCATCGTGCCAAACTCCGTCATGATTGCTTGATAATCGCTAATATCATAGCCGTTGTCATCGTTAGGTGATTGATAAACCGGACTGAGCCAAATTGCCGTAATCCCCAATTGTTCCAAATAACCCAACCGCTCAATAATACCTTTCAAATCACCAACGCCATCGCCGTCGCTATCTTGGAAACTGCGCGGGTAAACCTGATAAATCACCGCTGTTTGCCACCACTTCATCTTCATAAAATCCACCCCTATATACTTTATTTATTCCACGTAAACGTTTACGTAAATATCCAAACAGATCTATCAAATCCATAATTATTATATTTGTAGTATTACCCCGCTTACTTCTTTTTAAGTATACACCACCACCTTATTAGAGTTACTTATACAAAACTCTTATTCCATGGATATATATATATTTCCGAGTTGAATGTTTAACTTTTTAGGAATAAGAGGCCTTATCCCTTTGACCAAACTGTCTGTCTCTCTACAATGTAATCGCTCACAATGGTGCTGGAAACATCCTGTGAATTCCCAATTAAAGCTATCAATTTATCCGTCCCATCTGAGCGAGGGGCTGATGAACCGTCGTTAACGGAGGAAAGGTTATTTTGGCCAAGGTCAAATCATCATAACCAATAATGGATAGATCATCAGGAATTCTCATCCGCTAGTATCAATTCCATCGCTTTTCGACCACTTTCCCAACGAAAATCACCATAAGCCACTCTAGATTCTAAGAACTGAATGTCATGATCCTCTAGGGCCTGACGATAACCTTCTATACGGGGAGTTCCTGCAACAGTGTCCACTAAGGTGCCACTGATCATTGCAATTTCGCGATGCCCATTCTGAATAAGATAGGTAGTTGCTTGATACGCCGCTTGCCGATCGTCAACTTTAACGTAAGGAATCATATGTTTGTGGGATTGAGTGTTAACTAGTACCACTGGTATCCCCATTTCTTTTAGTGCCTGATAATACTCATCTTTTAGAACTTCACTAGTAAACACTACTCCATTCACTTGTTTTTCACGAAGAACTTGCAAATATTTCATTGTCCTTTTGCCCTCTTTGGCCGTATTGCAAACAATGACCTTGAACCCTTTTTCATGGGCAACTTCCTTAATGCCATGCAGAATGTCCGATGAGAATCCGCTGGAAACATCAAGAAACAGAACACCGATGGTCTGCGTTCGTTTGTTAATGAGTCCCCGTGCAATGGCATTAGGGTTATATCCAAGCTCTTCAACGGCTGAAGTACCTTAAGTTTGGTTTTATTCGAGTACCCTGACAGATTATGAAGTACCCGGGATACTGTGGCCACAGATACTTAGCTGCTTTTGCTACATCTTTAATTGTCGGAATATTCATTAATTACCCTCGATATTCTTTACGTTAACGAGGGGAGTAAACGTTTAACCAAAGTATAATTATCACATTCTTTTTTGTCAACGATTCCTTAGATGCCACTTTCACTTCGAAAAGCCACTGCGGACCAAGCTCGGCGACAGCCGGCCGATGCATGAATGCGGTGTTAGCTAAAGTTGTTGACTTCTATGTTCTACCACCATTATCTTTTGTTTATATTTTACAGATTGTCAAGTCAAGTGCGACAGGGCATCCATAACGTTCTTGTATCTACGAACCCTCACTGGCTTAAGGTCCGATAGGACCGACCGCGATGTGGTTAGCCAGTGCAGGGTTGTCTGCCTGAATACGCTCCCCCGAATTATCTTCGGGCAGACCAAGGGGCTTGACCCCCGGAGCGTAGATACGTTGTTATATGATTTCAGTGCATTCTTCGAAATGCCTACATTATTAGTTAGTCATACTTCCCTGTAGGAATGTGGTGTTATAAGATGTCCCCGCCTTCCAAGCGAAGCTATACTTGTTGATTTAATATTCTATGATTTTTTATTGATAGTTTATAATTGACTTACAAAGGTTTTTTACCACATGCAATAATAAAGTTCATCATCGCATACGCTTCAGAAGAATTATTGATTGCGTCAGAAGCTTGTTTCAATTGTTCAAATTCATCTAAAGTAATCACTCCATTTCTATAAAAATGCACAAAACGATTAATATCAAATTGTCGTTTAAATCCATCAATCCCATGTACATCGCTATGTTGAATTACTGAATCAATATCTACATCTATATATCCACTCTTTAATAAGAGGCGCGGTAAACTTCTACCTATTAATCGATTTCCACCTTTCTTTGCAACATAATCCGAGATTTTCTTTAAAATGTTATGTAGTAATGGGATTTCTGGGTTTACCGTACCAAAAACCCCATCGTCAATATCAATGATTACTAATCTCCCATCAGGCTTTAGTACTCGATAAATCTCTCGTGCCGCCTCAAGTGGATTATTTAAATGGAGAAAAATTAATCTTGCTACTACAAAATCAAATGAATTATCTGGTAGACCAGTATTATAAACCGATGATTCTACAAATTTTATTCGTTCAGAAGGAACGTCTTTTAGTAATTTTTTGGCTTGTTCTTGTAATGTATTGTCTATTTCGAGAGAGGTAATATGACTGTCTGGTAAGCTATTAAGTAATTGCTCAGTTACATATCCAGGTCCGCTACCAACTTCTAATACACTCATACCATTTTGCAATCCATACCACTTTAAGGTTCGGAACTCTTTATGCCAACTCATAGTTGCTTGTACTCTTAATCGCTCTACTTCCTCTTGAAAACCTAAAGCAGTACTTTGGATATTATAAGTTGAACGCTGATCTTTCATACATTTCCTCCAATTCTTGTTTTTGGTTGCGGGGATTTCTTATAACGTTTGGCATTCCTGACGTTCAAGCGGCTTAAGTGACCAAAGGGAACGGGTCGTCAGACTTAGCTGGTTGAATGTAGCGCCTGAATAATCTCCTTGAAAATCCTTCTAAGCGATCAAGGGCGAATGCCCGCAGTAGGAATGCTGTGTTATGCGATGCCCCTGTCTCCTCGATCAACCCTTATATTCTTTTAAATCAAATCTTTAATAACGATCTTTATCTTTGTTCTTTAGATCTAGGACTATTAATCCGGTCTTTAATCCACTCTTAATTACGATACCCAGACTGTACTAAGCAAACTAATCGTTTTTCTTATTGAAAGATTTATATAGTCTAAGACACTCTCTAAGTTGTAAATCTCCAATGATTCATTATTTTCCATTTGCTCTTCCTTAAAATCATCATTTAATTGATTCACAATTACAGGAATGTATTCAGTATACAAACCTTCAATACTTACGTTGTTTATTTCAGGAATGTTAACTATTTGAGTTAACTGATAATGTTGCAACAGTATCTTGTTTAACCTTCTAAAATCACGATAACCTTTATCTATCGCACCTTGTCTTTCGATGTCAGGAAGTGTTCTTATGAATTTGCAGTACATCATGTCATACCATAAGTAATCGGCAACTAAGTGACTAAGATATCCTACAAAAAATGAATCATTAAAATATTGTCTATGCTTCTGAATGAAAAGATCGTAGTTTATTCGTTTTTTTCCTTTATTATTCAATTCAACTAAATGAGTGATTGCTTTAGGGGCATAAATTGGATGGGTTAGATCAGGAGCAAGTCCACCTATATGAAGCCTGATTTCATTACTAAAATGCAGGTGTTTGTTGATCTCAGTTGTGATACAGTAATGCATCATTCTAGATCCCAAAGATTTCACTTCCTCAATTTGTAATTAAAAAGAAATTAGCATTTCAGGGGTTTCGCATAACATAATATCTGCGATCCCCTTCGCAGATTCCTCTTACCATATCTATATTCAACGACCTACTTTATTACATTCTGGAAAACTGTCATATTTCCCTCTTTCAAATCTCTAATAAATAACTGTATCGGTTACACTCTGGATAAAACTTATGTATACTTCTTTCTAAAAATCTTCTTAAACGTCATAAAAAAGAAATCGCCCTTTGGTTAAATGAGGGACCACCCAACCTTTTCAAAAGGAGCGATTTCTTTGTACATACAATATACCATGGACCAACCCGCGAGGTCGGTAGGCTTTCGCTTGCCCATAATCTGCTGAAGCAGGCCGCCGTCGACCTAAAATAGAAAACAGCATGTCTTCCATAAACCGGAGACTCGCTGTTTTATTGACCGTTTACCATTTTGAAATAAGAAGGGCTGTCTCACTCGCAGAAAATTTTGAGACACCCTCTTGCTATATTTTTTTTCTGGTTGTATATAAATCGGAGGCTTCATCAAAGTAGAAGCGACGTTTTTCTTTGCCAAACACGACTAACATAACATGGATGAACAACACCATCGATAAAATTATAAAGATTATTCCAGCACCTAGCGTTAGGAATATAGATGCCTTATAAAATGGAGAATCCATTGATAGTTCCACGTTATTCAACGTATTTGCTATTACTGTTGTGAAGTACATAGCGTAAATAGCACCAAAACGTTTAAATAATCGCTTGTTTGTTTCAGCTCTACTTACTTTACTGTCATAGCGATAGCGCATAATTTTCGTACCTACTGTATATCCGTTCCAAATCCATGGAACAATAAAAAATGCTACAAATAGTGCAATTGTATTCGCAATAAATTCACTAACCTCATTAACGTTTGTCATTTTCAACACAACTTTAACTACCATGTCACTGATGAATATATCAATAATAACAGCCAGCAACACAGACATCCCTCTTACTTGGTCAAGAGCTAATAATCTTTCTGCCTTCTCATTAATTTTCTTTTTTGATGGGAATAACGCTAACACAGCTGGAGCGATAAAGAAGCCCACTACCCCACCAGTAGTATTCAACATTAAATCATCCACATCAAAAATGCGATAAGCGCAATTATAAATTCCGTAAATACCAGTTACCTGTGTTACCTCATAAAATAATGTTAATAAGAACGTGATTCCCAGAGCTTTCTTCCAATATTTTTTACTTTGAAGAAAGTATCGCAAATAAACGCCAAAAGGTAATAATAGCAAGAAATTGAAAAACGCTTGATAGAATGAGGGTTGGTTAAATAACAGTCTATACGTTCCAGGCTGTGATAAAACGATACTACTATTATCAAAGGTGTTTACCACAAATCGAAATGGCATAAGTGAATAATGCTGTGTATCAGGTTTTTGTAGTGAACAAGTATCGCGTATTTCTGGCAACGGCAACAATACTAAAAATAACGCTGATAGAAAGTAGAAGATAAATGAAAATGAGATTAATGTGGTAGAAAGTGGAAGATAATTGTATTTTCTATATGTATAAATGAGCCACGGGATAAATAAGACAAATACTAAAACAACAAAAAAGATAGCTGCCACATTGATTGGTTCAGTATATGCTGACATTTTTTCTCCCTTCTTCATAGCATGTTCATATCGCTTCATCATAGCGCACTTCTCTTTAAACATACTCGATTATACAATACATTTTTTGAGCTTTAATATTACTCCCTTATTATTTACACCAAAATTATTTTTATCCTACGGTAACACTTTCACATACTCGATTGTAGAATCCTAGGGATCATTCATATACTCCATTATCGAAAAAACCACCAATTTGTTTTTTGGTGGTTTTACAAAGACTGCCAGTGATTTATTATACCGCAAAAAGTTTCGCATACGGATTTTCGACCTTTTGTTCACTGTTGATCTTGCCTGTGTTATTCATCACATAATATTGATAGAAATGGCTTGAAAAACTTAATGATTCCGATGCTTTAGCCATAAATGGATCTGCAGTTTGATCACTCAATTGGTCCCCTGTCCAAAAATAATGCAGCATGAGACGATTCTGGTTATACGGATGTTTGATAATGTAGGCTCCGGATTGATTAGACTTATTCATGATATCCCGCCATTTAAAACCGACGGTATCAGCACGTTTGATGATGCCGGACTTCAAGGCTTGTACGAATCCATTCGCATCCGGTTCGCCGATGACAATCACATTGCTGTCCCCTAGCTCTTTCTTAAGCTTGTTTTTCAATACTTGACGTTCCTTTATAACGGTTGGCTTTATCCCCGATATCTGAAAGAAACCTTGAATCTGGCTGAGCAGCTGATTTTGCTGTTTTGTTGCTTTGTCCGATGTCAAACGGTCGCTCAAGATAATCGTTAGCGGCTCGCCCTGTAACGTTTTATCAAAAATTCGGCTCATCGTTTCAAACGGTACCGCTGGAAACTGGGCAAACACCGAATGGTATATTGATTTAAATTGTTCGTGCATATAAGCAGCTTCCTCGTCCGCTGTTAGACGATATTCCGGCTCCAAAGAATAATTCGGGTTGCGCAGATCCACTTCCCAATCATCCCTGACCTCTTTGCCCACTTTGTTCTCAATGATTTGCAGTAGTCCGTCGATCGTGGCATTTTTGTATACATACTGGTCAAAATATGTCTGCATCAACTCATCAAACTTCTCTTCGCCAAGCGTACGATACAACTCATAGATGGCTTGACGGCCTTTTTTATAAAAAATGGCGTCGGGAGAATCCCCAACCTTATCATTGGTCGCATCAAGCGGACTATCTAACGATACTTCATCGAATTGAATCACTTTGAATCCATTTAACGGATTTCCTTGTTTCTCATAGAAATAAACCATAGAGAAATCGGAAAATCCTTCATCCAGAAATGATTCCGTCTCGGAATTATTTCCAATTAATGCATGGAACCATTGATGCGCAATTTCATGGACAAATGCTGAATGGTTTGAAATATCTGGCTGACCCTGGATCAAGCCCATCTGAATCATTCGCGAAAATTCAACAGCGAGCCCTTCAACGTACGATTCAACAATTCTGAACTCCGGATAAGGATATTTACCATATTTTTTGCTGAAGAAGTTAATGACTTTAAACGCTTGATCAATATATTGATCGATAATCTGTTTTTTGTCTTTCTGATTGTCAAAGTAATAATATTGTATGGTCAGACCATCTCGTGTAACACTTTCTACTTTAAAATCCGGACTCGCGAAGAAGACAAATTCCCTCGTATTATTCGCAGTGGCCGTTACCATCTTACGGCCTGCTCCATCGTCCTGTACGGTCAGTGTTCCAGGCATGGAAACTTGGTAATCTGCGGGTACATTCATGGTTACCTGATAATCCGCAGCATCATAATAATCGGATTCAAATGTAGTACTGTAATGAGTTTTATCCCACGTATGATCTGCAGGGTCATAGACCGAAAGCACAGGGAACCAATGAGCGCCGTTGAGGATATTTTTGTAGTGGGACAACCGCTGCGAGCCATAAGGAATGTTCACGTCAAATTCAAGCTCCAGTGTGATGGATTGCCCGGGCTGCAATGCTTGTCCCAATACAACCGTAAGTGCCTGATTCGTATTATCGAACTTCAAGGGTTGACCTAACGACTTCACATTGTTAATATCAATGCCGCCCAGGAAATCCTCAGGTTTCTTATCCGGATTCTCCTTTGACATTCGTTCATTTGAATTTTTGAACAAACTCGACTGTGTTTCCTTTGAACGGTTTGCATCTGCAAAGGTGTGAAATACAATATTGTCCAGTGTATCCTTCGTGTTGTTTCGATAGGTCACGGTTTCTGTACCGTGAATCGTCATCTTCTTCTCATCAAGCCTTGCGTCTACTTGATAGCGCGCAAGCTGATGAACAGCCGCATCCACTTCTATCAACGAACCGTTCTGAAGCGTTGGTTTCGCCGCCATCGCTATCCCGGATACAGGGCCAGTGGTTAACGCGACAACAAGACTGCCGGCAATCATGCACTTCGGTAGTGTAATATTCCAATGTTTAAGTTTATTCATGTTGCTCCTCCTAATGATAAGTTCCTAATCATGATCGTAGATCTTCGAGTGTGTACAAAGATTAGTATAAAGCTCTTACCTTACACGAGTTTTATTGAAACCTTACATTAACCTTAAAAAGGAATCGCTTATAATCTACTCAGTAACTTTCCCCTTTAACAAGATCGCACATCCGCCATTGAATCTGGGTAAACGTCAAATAGCCCCCCATCTTTTCAAAAATTGGGGGGCTATTTGACGTTTACGAAAGAGCACATTATTTGAATCTACCGTTAACACTGCAAGTATGATTCCCCTAGAGATGCCATAAAGACACACAATCATGCCATTTCAAAAAAGAATTTCGCTTAGTTGTGACACTCAGATCTATCAGTAATAGCTGTGTGACTTGTCGATCAGATCTCTTCCCCTTTAGGTGTTATGATCTGGCAACAACGAGCTGACAATCAAAGACAACGTTTGCCTGTATACCGCATGGGCCGATTGTATATCTCCCAAATGTCCTCCAAAGTAAAGATGAATAACGCCGTGGAGCGAGGCCCAGAATATACGTATAACGGATTCCGTGTCATACTGGTCGGGAATCAGTCCTTTTTCTTGCGCATTGCTAATCACAGTCAATAATTGCCGCATGGCTGTTATGGTGCCATGCATACTCTCCTCGTCCGGCTTGAAATCTGAGAAAGCTCCTCCGAACATCAGCTTATAATAACTGGAGTAACGCTGCCCAAATTGCCAAAAGGTCTCTCCTAAGTTCAGCATTTGCTGTGCCGGATCAGCAGCTTGTGGCGTTCCCTCGAATTCATTAGCGAGAAGCTTACAACCGTCCAGATACAACTGCTGAGCCAAGCCCTCTTTATTGACAAACAAGCTATAAATGATTTTTGTCGAGCAACCCATTTTCTGCGATACTTTACGCACAGTAACGGCTTCCGGCCCCTCTTCTTGCAAGAGAGTTGCCGCAGCATCAACAACGAACTTGCGGAGATTTTCAATATTTTGCAAGCGAGCTTCTTGGTAAGTGTTCAACTTTCGTGTGTTCGCATTGGAGGAGATATCTTGCTCGCTCATAATCATCACCTTCGGTTATCATATTTTCGTCAGGAAACAAAGTTTCTTGCTCTCTTATCAGGAATTTTATACAGATGTTAGGCAGTTGTCAAAGAGACGTTGGATGTTCAAAAATCATATTGACATGCTAAAAAAGATTGGTTACAATGAATCCTAATGGAAACACTGTTACCAATACTATGATTCTTAACTTTCTTGGGAGTTGAGAATTGGGGATTACTTCTAAGTATTAGGTAACATTGTTTCTGTACGATAACACAGTATCTAAAAGGAGAGTAGCGCTATGACAATGCAAGGGAAATGGGCGCTCGTCACGGGTGCTTCTTCCGGTATTGGAGAGCAATTCGCGAGACAACTGGCCAAACAAGGCAGCCATTTGGTACTCGTGGCCCGATCGGAGAGCAAGCTTGAGAGCCTGGCATCAGAGCTCAGAAAGATGTATGGCATCAAAACCGAGGTAATCTCTATGGATCTTTCAAAAGAGGGCACGCCCAGCGAGTTATATCAGAAATGTCGACTTTTGAAAGTGGATATCGAAATGCTGATCAACAATGCTGGCTTTGCTACACATGGTTTATTTGAACAAGTGTCAGGTGAGCGTCAACATGAAGAAGTTATGCTCAATGTCGCCGCTGTTGTAGATATGACCCACTTGTTCTTACCGGACATGTTGCACAGAAGCTCAGGTGCAATTATCAATGTTTCTTCAACCGCTGGATTTCAACCACTTCCCTATATGGCGGTATATGGGGCAACGAAAGCTTTCGTCCTGTCATTTACTCAAGCGTTATGGTTTGAAAACCGCGACCGCGGCGTCAAATTCTTCGCACTTTGTCCCGGTTCAACGGACACTAGTTTCTTTAATGTCGTAGGAGCGGAAGAAGCCTCCGTCGGAAAGAAAGACACACCAGAAAGAGTCGTAGAGGTTGCACTTCGCGCGTTGAAGGAAGGGAAAGTGTATGTTGTTCCGGGTGTGCAGAATTATCTCGGGGCACAGTTATCCCGATTCATTACACGAAAGCAAAGTCTTCGGCTTGTTGGAAGCATGATTCGTCCGCGTGAAGGATACAGCAGCAATAATAAGAATCCGGGTAATCAATCTGATCTTGCAAGGAGGACAATTAAATGAAAGCTATACAACTGAAAAACGGCTTCGGCTTTGAGGAATTAACCTTGACGGAACTCGATATACCAACGCCAGGTCCTAAGGAAGTGCTGATCCACATGAGGGCAGCTTCTCTCAATTACCGAGATCTAGTGGTCCTCAGCGGATTAATGCCTATCGAAGTCAAATTCCCCTTCATTCCATTATCAGACGGAGCGGGAGAAATTGTAGCTGTTGGCCAAGGAGTAACAAGGTTTCAGGTCGGACACCGAGTAGCGGGTAATTTTCAACAGCGCTTCATTGGTGGCAACCCAAGACCAGGGGTATTAGAAGAAAGTCTGGGAGGTCCGTTGAACGGAGTTGCAGCCGAGTATGTCGTTCTGCATGAAGACGGAGTCGTCCCTATTCCCGATCACCTCACTTATGAGGAGGCCTCCACCCTGCCGATCGCGGCATTAACCGCGTGGAGCATGCTAATCGAATACGGTGGTTTGCAAGCGGGCGATACCGTGCTGCTGCAAGGAACAGGCGGTGTCTCCATCTTCGGGCTTCAATTCTCGCTTATGGCCGGAGCACGAGTCATCATCACGTCGAGCAGCAACGACAAGCTGGAACGAGCAAAAGCTCTTGGCGCATGGCAAACGATCAACTATTCGGAAGTTCCCGATTGGGATAAGGCAGCGTTAGAGTTGACTGGCGGCGGCGTAGACCATGTTCTGGATGTTGGAGGAGCGGCAACGATGGGGAAATCCATAAATGCCCTTCGCACTGGAGGGACCGTGAGTATGGTCGGGTTCTTATCCGGCTTGACCATTCCGGAATACGATGTCTCCAGCATCTTGCAGAAAGCCGCAACTGTTCGCGGCAGTCAAGTCGGCAACCGGGATCACTTTGAAAAGATGAATCGAGCGATTGCCCATCATGGTTTACATCCCGTCATCGATCGTGTATTCCCTCTAGATCGAATTGGAGAAGCATTCGCGCTCTTGGCTGAAGGAAAGCAATACTTTGGTAAAATCGTAGTCCAAATCTAAAATCTCTCAAAAATGACATAGGAGGCACTCTAATGCCCAATAAACCAGTTAGCTCCGTTAAATCTACTGAAGGCGTGAATCGTCCTAAACGCTCACTGCGTGCTAGGATATGCAGATGGGGGCTATCGCTGCTCGCGGTGCTCGTTCTAGGACTACTCGTTTTCTTGCTTTTGCCTTCACCGATCAAACCGGCAAAATGGTCCGCACCGACGGCTCCCTCTTTTGAGGAAGCGGGTCCGTGGAAACAGAACAACAAACTCAGCTCGGCTCAGCTTGTTACTGATGCCCCTCAATTCCCGGAATTCATTACATTCGATAAAGAAGGCCAGCTATATACAGGAGATTCAGACGGGAAAATTTATAAGGTTCCTTTCGATGCAGAGGGCAATCCGCAAAAGGCCCAATTGTTTGCAGACACCAAAGGAACGCCTAATGGGCTTATATTCGATGCCAAAGGCGATTTGATCGTTACTGATGTCAAGAGGGGACTGCTGTCTATAAACCAATCCGGGAGCATAGAGGTATTGGCCGATCAAGTGGACGGCAAGCCGATCTATTTAGCTAACGAGCTCGATATTGCCAAGGACGGCTCCATTTATTTCTCCGATACTTCGAATTATGGCAGCGTGACCTTCAAAGAAATTGCCGAGAACAAGCCGCATGGACGTTTGCTGAAGTACGATCCAATGACCAAGAAGACGACCGTCCTATTAGAAGGCCTCTATTTTGCAAACGGGGTTGCCTTGTCTGCGGATGAAGATTTTGTCCTTGTGGCGGAATCGTATCATTATCAGTTGACCAGATACTGGCTCAAAGGACCGAAGATGGGTACATCTGATATTTTCGCAGACAATCTCGCAGGCTTTCCAGACAACATTACGCGTGATGACCAAGGTCATTTCTGGGTCGGCATCTTCACGACTCGCCTTTCTTTTGTAGATCAGATGCATAGCAACCCTTGGTTGGCCAGTACCATGGCCAAAGTGCCGCAGTCGCTACTTAGCGGCGCAAGCGCACCAGTGAAGCATGGGCTTGCTGCGGAGTTCAGTCCGCAGGGAGAGCTTATCGGAAGCTGGCATGATCCGGAAGGTAAATTGTATGGCGTAACTACGGCTGCAAGCCATAACGGATATTTATATATAGGAACGGCACCTGGAGGCAGCAAGGGCGTTCATCGCGTGCTTTTAACAAAATAAGGTTGGAATCCGGGAGGGTGCGAAATGAATCTGGATGATTTGGGGCTATCTTGGAATGACAAGGAGAGTCTGATCGGCAAAGTGGCCTTGGTGACAGGCGCTAGCAGCGGCAGCGGGGCATCGATCGCCAGGAAACTGGCAAAGCGCGGCGCCTATGTGACTTTAGTGGCACGTCGATGGGATCGATTGGATGAGTTGGTACAGGAATTGCATAAAGATGGATTGTACGAGGTTATGGCAGTACCTGCTGATATTCAAAAGGCTGAAGAAGTACAGCATGTGGTCAATGAAACGATTAACCGCTGGGGCCGTCTTGATATTGTAGTCGCCAATGCCGGATTCGGGTATCGAAGCCCTTTGGTAGAAGTGGATATGGAAAGATGGGAGGAGATGTACAGGACGAATGTACACGGTCTAATGTTGACGCTGCACTACGGGCTTCCGCCGATGCTGGGTCAGGGCAAGGGAGATGTCATCATCATCTCCTCCATTGCCGGCAAGGAAGTGATTGCCGGAGGAGGTCCATACAGCGCTACCAAATACGGCGTTAACGCCATAGCGTCTGCATTACGTTTAGAGACAATCGATCAGGGGATTCGCGTTACGACGATCCAGCCCGGGGCGGTGGCAACGGAATTTTCTCAGGTGGCCGGGTATTCCGAGGATGAAATTCGCGCGTTTGCTTCGAAAGTCCTGCCGTTACATCCCGATGATGTTGCAGAGGCGGCACTCTATGCATTGGAGCAGCCTGAACATGTCAGTATTCCTGAACTAACCATCATGCCTTCAAGGCAAGCCCAGCGGTTCAAATAAAGCGATGTCCACTTAGCGTGCCATATCGTGTTCAGATAAAGCCCTAAGTTTGGCATCCCGGGCAGTGCAACTAACCATTAAGGGAGAGCGCTTGCATGGCATGCAAGAGGTCGTCTGTTCGCTCCCTATAGTCTCCACCAAACATTATCATTGATATTAATTTGCTATATTGTATGTAAATTGAAAAAGGCGACTTTCCATTCCATTCTGAATGAAAAGTCGTCTTTATTTATGTTCTACTCTGTCTCTTTTACTTCATAAGTGTCAGTATTCTTTTGAGATTGACTGTGAATATGGCCATCGCCACTTGCATTTCCATGCCAACGAGACCCGAGGAGGATGCCACATCATACCCGTATCGGTGTTTTAATTCACTATTTGTGGCTTCTATTTAACATCTCACAATTATATTATCACCTTCATGAAGCTCTCCAGTCGCTCCAGCGCCTGTGATAATTTCTGCGTGGATACCGAGTAGGAGCAGCGGATATGACCCTCTCCCCCCGCACCAAATACATGGCCGGGCACGACGGCAACACCTGATTCCTTCAATAACTGCAAGGCAAACGTCTCGGAGTCGAGCCCCGTGTGAGCGATACTCGGAAACACATAGAAAGCACCTTCCGGTACATGGCAAGGCATCCCGATTGACCGGAATCCGTTCACCAGCAGCTCCCGGCGCTGCCAATACACTTCTCTCATCTCATTCATAGCCTCAAGACCATGGCGCAGGGATTCTATTGCAGCAATCTGTCCCAGCACCGGGGCACACATGGCAGTATATTGATGGATCTTCAGCATCGCCGCCAGCAGCTCGCGGTGACCGCAGGCATAGCCGATTCTCCAGCCGGTCATTGCGAATGCTTTTGAAAAGCCGCTGAGTACAATGGTTCTCTCCTGCATCCCCGGCAACGAGGCAATGCTGACATGCTTCCGGTCATAGGTCAGCTCGGCATAGACTTCATCAGAGATAACCAGCAGATTGTTCTCCTTAACGATGTCGGCAATCGGTTGCCAGTCCACGGCAGTCATGATCGCTCCCGTCGGATTGTTCGGATAATTCAACATCAGCAGCTTGGAACGCGGGGTAATCGCCCGTCGCAAGGCCTCAGCAGTCAGCTTAAAACCATCCTCCGCTCTCGCTTCCACCTCCACTACTGTACCCCCGTTCAGATAGCCGATCGGCGAGTAAGCGATATAACTGGGAGAAGGAAGAAGAATTTCATCGCCCGGAGCGGTGAATGCCCGGAGCGCCAGGTCCAACGCTTCGCTGCTACCTACAGTGACCAGCACCTCGCTGGAAGGATCGTAGCGCAGATTGAAGTTATTTTGCAAATAGTTGGCAATTCCCTCTCTAAGTTCGGGCAAACCCGCATTCGGCGTATAACTCGTTGCTCCCTGCCTCAGCGCCTGTATGCATGCTTCCCTGATATGTTCCGGAGTGACAAAATCCGGCTCACCTACGCCGAGCGAGATGATATCCTCACTGCCAGCACTGAGATCGAAGAAAGCACGTATCCCGGAAGGCGGGATGTCCCGTACGCGTGGGGCAATCCAATCATTCAACATGAACCGACACCCCCTTGTTCTTGCTACGTTCCGTCAGGGAGCAGCTGATAATCCGGTCCAGTAATGCGCTGAACGATAGTCCGGCTGCGGCGGCGCTTTTGGGAAGAAGACTCGTTGTAGTCATCCCAGGCAGCGTATTGACCTCCAGTACATAAGGATCACCGTCCAATAACAGGATATCGACCCGGGCATACACACTGCACTTCAACGCTTTGTAACAGGTCATTGCAGCCATGCGTACCGACTGGTCCAGCTCCGACGGCAGGGTCATCACCACCTCATCCGCCCCGCCTTCCTCATACTTGGCACTGTAATCGAACCATTCCGAAGACGCCGAAGTGATCCCTACCACGGGCAGGAGTTCCCCATCCAGAATGGAGCAGGTGATTTCCTGACCCACGGTATACCGTTCAACCAGGATCGACTGCTCGGGGTCACTGGCAAAAGCCTTCAGCACCGCGCTGTGCAGCCCCTGCTCATCGTTCACCTTTTCCATCCCGATGCTGGAACCGCCTGAGTTCGGCTTCACCATCACCGGATACCCCAGCCGTTCAACTGCTTCCGGCGAATAGTCTTCCAGGCTGTCCCAGCACAGCCAGTCGGGCGTGTTGACCCCTTCATAACGGAGGATTTTTTTGGACAGATCCTTATTCATGCACAAGCTGCTTGCCAGCACGCCGCTTCCTGTATACGGTATGCCCAGTGTCTCCAGCGTCCCCTGTATCGTCCCGTCTTCGCCGTAAGCCCCATGCAGAGCCAAGATAGCAACGTCCAGTCCCTTTACCTTTTCCACAAGCTCCTCCGGCTTACTGAATACAACTGGAATCACCTCATATTTATTACGGTCCAGATGATTCATCATCTCTCTGCCCGTGTTCAGCGACACCTCAATTTCGGAGGAAATGCCTCCCATAATTACGCCAACCTTCATCATCAGCACTCCTTCATCCCATTAGTTTGTGCGCTGTTTTGCCAATAACCTCGATCCCCTTACGGATATCCTCATCCGCCACTCTGGAGAATCCCAGCCGCATCGTATGCTGCCCACCGCCATCGGTATAGAACATCTCTCCTGCCGTAAAAATAACCCCTTGCGCACGACACGCCTCAAGCAGCTCTCTCGTGTTAAAGCCCTCCGCAAATGCCACGAACAAATGCAGTCCGCCGTCGCCCGTCAATGCTTGGAAGGGAACATGCTGTTTGCAGCATTCCAGGGTCAGCTCATACTTCCGTTTATATTCCGCTCTCGCCTTTTTCAAATATTTCTCCAGATTGCCGTTGTACAAATATTGATAGAGAATCGATTGATCCAAGGTTGAAGTATGAATCGTCTGCGCCCGCTTGATACTCTCCAGGAAATAGATCAGTTCCTGATCAGCCAGCACCCAGCCTACCCGAAGGCCAGGAAACAAGACTTTGGAGAAGCTTCCGAGATAAATCACACTATTGCCTGCACCAGCCGTTGCAATCAGTGGCGATACATGCGAACCCGAATAACGCAGCTCTTCATTAAAACCATCCTCGATGATCGGAATATCATATCCCGCCATCAGCTTCATCAGGCCCTGTCTTTTCTCGGGGGACATAACAATCCCGGTCGGATTATGGTACGAAGGCACGAAGTAGGCACAATCGTACTCTCCCTCATCCAACGCCTTCTCCAGCTCTCCCAGGTGAATGCCATCCCGCTCCATGGAAATGCCCTTGATCCCGAAGCCATGCAGCTTGAGATTCTTGATCGCCGTATGATGCGTGGGATTCTCTGTCAGGACATGGCTACTCTTCCGCTTCAGGGCGGACAGAACGATATCAAAACCCTCCGTAAAGCCATTGGTGATCAGGATGTCCTTGCCCTTCATATCCACGCCCTTGTGCTCCATATATTGGTGCAAATAATCAATCAACGGCTTGTAGCCCTTGGCATAGCCGTAGTTCAACAGGACATTTCCTTCCACTGCCATCCGGTCCATGAAGGCCCGCTTTACATTGTCTAGGTCGAACAGCCCCTCATCAGGCGCAATACTGGTAAAAGAAATCGTACCCTTCTCTGCACGGATACCGTGCTTCATAATATCCAGCTCTTCGGCTAACATGACGTGGCCGTTCAAATGCGCTTTCCAATCCATGACTCGAGACGGGCCCTTAACCGTGCCGGGTGCAGAAGGGGCCACGTAGTTCCCTTGCCCTTTAACGACGTAGACAAACCCATCGTCCTCCAGCCCCTCATAAGCAGCTATTACCGAGTTACGGCTAACCTGCATTAGCACACCCATTTCGCGCGTGGACGGGAGCTTCTGGTCGCCTTGCAGCGCGCCCTTTATAATTAAGTGCTTCATATAGTCTTTGACTTGTATATATACCGGTCGTCCTGCAATGAGCTTGAAATCCTTAAACATTCATCATCGCCCCCATAGCTATCATGGCACAGTCAGCAGGGTAAAAAAAGAACCACGGCCCCGGATTTTTCATCCAGTCGTGGTTCTTAATGGTTATCCTCTTATATTGTTGGTGTTATCTGGAGTCGATTCGCGATTAGTGACCCTTCATCATCGCCGGATCCGGATTGTCCCCGCCGGCGGTTCCGCCTCCTTCCTGCTGCTTCGGTTTCCGCAGAAGGAGCGACAGTGCGACACCCGCGGTCACGAGGCACGCGGACAGGAAGAACGTGTCGCCGTAACCCGCGACGACGGCGTTCAGCGGATTTGCATTCGCTCCCGCGCTTGCGGCGTGGGAAGTGATTTGCGACGTCAGATAACCCGTCAGGCCTGCGACCGCGAACGAGACGACGACTTGCTGAGCTGCTGCTGTCATCGGTGTAACGCGGCTCACCAGACGGCGAGGCGCAGAGCTCAGGACATGCGTGTTGAGCGGCATCATGGAGAAGCCCATGCCGAGACCCATGATGCAGATGCACAGGATGATAACCCACAGCGAGGTATCCAACGATATGCCGGACAAGATGAACAGGGAAATGGATACGACAGCAAGACCGGTGAATGCGAGCGGACGCGCACCGATCTTGTCGAACAACCGACCGCTGATCGGCATGCCAATTCCCGCGCATAGCGCAAAAGGCATAAGGATGAAGCCTGTTTCAAATGCGGTGTAGTGCATGACGCCTTGCAGGTACAGCGGCACGATCAGCATTGCGCCGAACAGCGCCAGTTGTACGATCCACGTCAAGATAATGCTGCGTGTAAAGTCGGACGACTTGAACACTTTCAGCTCCAGCAGCGGCTGCTTCTGTCTCAGTTCCACGAAGATGAAGAGGATGAGCGCAATGCCACCAACGGTCAAGGCCGTGATCGTCGAATTCGAGGACCAACTGGTGCCGCCTTCGCTAACGCCATACGCCAGCATCGAGAATGCGATCGGCGCGAGGCACATGCCGATGACATCCAGATGCGGCGCCGCCTGGCGTTCGGATTTCGGCAAATATTTATACGCGAGAATGAAGGCGATAATGCCGATCGGCAGATTGATGATGAAAATCCAGTGCCAGCTGACAGTATCGACCAGCCAGCCAGATAGCACCGGACCGAACGCCGGCGCCATCTGCATTGGGATGCCGAGTATGCCCATGATGGATCCGAGGCGCTCTGGAGGCGCGAGCTTGAACACCATGGCCATCCCGATCGGGGCCATCATGCCGCCGCCCAAGCCTTGAATGATGCGGTAAATGATCAGCTGTTCCGGCGTTTGGGCGATGCCACACAGCACGGAGCCGATCGTGAACAGAATGATCGTAATCATGAAAATTTGCTTGGAGCCGAATTTATCGGTCATCCAGCCTGCAAGCGGAATAACGGCGGATAAGGCCAGTGTATATCCGGTGACGGTCCATTGGATCGTCTTCAGATCGGTGTCGAAGTATTCAACCAGTTTCGGAATGGCATTATTGACGACGGTGCTGTCCAGAATAACCATGAACATGGCGACAATAATCGCCATGAGCGGCGGCAGAATGGCTTTCAGTGAGAAGTCATCACCGCCGGCTGACATCGGTTTTGTTTGCGTAGGAGCTGACATAGGTCCCTGCTTTCTGCTCATCGAGCTGTGTATGGATGAAAATAATGATCGAAGAACAATTTGATCTGTTCTTCGATGGACTCCGACACGCGGAAATAGGAGTCGTCGTGGGATTCTTGCTTACAACCAGCCTTGATGACGGGCTACAGGATGGCACCGAAGATTTGCTGAATCATGAGCGCAGCTTATCGCGGCCGACGTCACCCCCGATCCGTCAATATGACGCTTTCTCGTACAAATTCGCAGGCAATGCCTGCACGAAAGGCGACCAATCGCCCGTCGTGTAAAGATGAAGCTGGTGCATGGCTCGCGTACAAGCCGTATAAAGAAGCTTGCGTTCGTTGTCCCGGCCGTAAGCTTCGGGCGAAGCGTCATAGACCAAGACTGCATCGAACTCGACACCCTTGGCGAGATACACAGGAATGACCATCACTCGTTTTTCAAATTTGAGCGTCTCCTTCGTAATGAGCTGCAGAGCTTCGCCTCCTCGAATCCGTAACGATTCATGGGCCTCCCGGCTTTCGGCTGCGGTCTTCGTAATGACGGCGATGGAATCAAAGCCCTCGGCCCTGAGCGCCGCGATGTCTGACAGAATTTGTGCATCCCGCTTCTCCCCGCCGTCCAGTCTCGTCAAAAGGGGCTTTTGGCCTGTTCTTTCAAACGGTACAATTTCTTCCCCGTCTGGAAGCATCGATTTCGTAAATTCAACTATCTCCTTGGTTGAACGATAACTGCGTACAAGGCAGACAAGGCTTGTTTCGGCTTCGCCGAAGAGGCGGACCAGCGGCGAATCGGATGCGGTCAAACTTGTAGCCTGCATGAAGATCGCTTGCCCGAAATCGCCGAGCACCGTCATACGGGCACGGGGAAACAGCTTTTTTAAATATTCATATTGAAACGATGAATAATCCTGCCCCTCATCAACGAAGACATACCGGATTTCCGTGTTCGTCCGGACGCCTTCGATCAGTTCTTTTACATACAAATACGGAGTCGCATCCTCGTGTAACAACTCATTCCGGAGCAGCATTTCCTTGGTTTGACTGCATATTTCAGGCCACAGCGGTGGGATGACGGCCCCATTCGTTTTCTCCCGATAAGCAGCTTCGTCGACAAACAATTGACCATATATGCCTTTGACATCTACAAATGAGAATTTCTTCACACTTTTTCTTAACGGTTTAAAGCTTTCTTTCACGATCCTTCGGCGGAGCAGATCTTCCTCCCTCCGGGCGAAGTCAAAGTCGCCTTCATCTCCCCGACGCTTGTTGCTCATTCTCTCGCGACCTGCGGCGTACTGTTCCGCAAAGTCTAATAATTCCTTCTCTTTATGCAACATTCCGAAGACTTCCACGTACTGCTCGGTGTCGAGATAATTCAACTCTTCCTGTACCCAAGGCGCTTCCCGTTCCTTGCGTTCCAGCGAGGCTAGTTCATTCAGCAGCCATTCCTGCAAGAGAACGACACGATTGAACAACGGTAGGGAATGATCATAACCGTAAAATTTCGCTCTCATTCGCTCCGCCGTAATCAAATCACGTTCCCGAGCCCGAATATCGTTGAATCGCATTCCTTCCCATCCCAACCACATTACATAGTTCTGCAGGTCTTGCAGGAAAGCCTCGGAAGCTTTATACTCGATCCCCTGAAGACGAGCCTCATACCCTAGCGCTCCTTGTGCGGTCAGTACAAATTCGATCTGATCAAAGGCATCCTCCGGCCGTAACGAGGAACCTAGCCAATAGTCGAGATATTCTTGAAAAGTCGTCTGCTGCATATTCTCTTCACCGAGCTCCGGAAGGACGGTGGAGATATAACTGGTAAACATCGGATTCGGTGAGAAAAGAACGATTTGATCGGCCCTGATCGTCTGGCGGTGTTTGTACAGCAAGTACGCCATCCGCTGCAATGCCGCGGAAGTCTTACCGCTACCGGCCGCCCCCTGTACGATAAGCATCCGGCTTTTGTCATTGCGGATGATGGCGTTCTGTTCCTTCTGGATGGTTGCCACGATACTCTTCATTTGTGAGTCCGCACCTTTGCCAAGCACTTGCTTCAGCAATTCGTCTCCGATCGTTTCGCTCGCGTCAAACATGTTGCGGATTTGCCCGTTTTGAATCTGAAACTGCCGTTTGAGCTCCATCGTCCCTTCGATTCGTCCGGCAGGCGTGACATAAGACGCTTGACCGGGGGAGTAGTCGTAGTATAGGCTCGCGATTGGCGTACGCCAGTCATAGATCAGAAAGCTCAATCCGTCTTCGTCGACGAAGGAAGATACGCCGATATAGAACTGCTCACTGAGGTCCAGGCCATCCTCCTGAAAGTCAATGCGTCCGAAATAAGGAGATGGGAGCAGACGGTTCATGCTTTTCCATTGCTGCGTCAACAGCTTGTGGCCGCGCTCCCGTTCGGCCAATACCGCGGACTGCTGATTAATCGTGTAGAAGGACTCTTCGAAATCTTCGTTCGTACTTGTGTTGATTGTAACCTCTTCCCAAAACCGCTTACGGATGTCCGTAGCCTGATCACGCAGTCCGGCAACCTCCGGTTCCAGTTCGAAGATTCTCGCCTGCAGTTTGTTCCTGACCCGTTCCAGCCGCTCCTGTTCTTGCCGCCAATCCTTCGCTTCCATCTCTCCTGAACACATCCCTTTTCCATTTTTTCGGGGATAAAAAAGAGCATTGACAAATCAAAGTTCCAGATGTACAATTAAAGTAGGAATTAAGATGGATACACTTTTGCCTCACTTTAATTTGTAAATAACGCTAACGATTATATCATAGCGCTATTTCGTTTTCAATTTATTTTTTGTTGTTACCTCCGGCAGAGCTGAATACTGACCCGGATTGTGGACAGTTTAAACAACCCACCGCGGAGTTAAGCTACCAGGAGATGACCCTTGAATTTATCAGGGGTCATCTTTTTTTATATCCTCTGGCTCTAAATTGTAATAGGTTATGTTGTAAGCGAAAGACGCGTACTGTAACGAGAGAGTTCAATGATTGCTCACTGTATATTAACCTGGATATATAGTCCAATCGTCGAAATGCAAAGTCAAAAACTTAATTTCCTGCTCATAATGCGATAAATGACCCTCTTCAATCATTTTCACAAAAGCTTCCTCCCCATTAGCTGCGCCTTGCGAAAGGGTTGCACACAACGCTTGAAGGCGCTCAATAACCCACTGCATTAGGTTATCCGGGGCTTCCATACCATAATTTTCGAAAAACAGAGCAATTCGACGACGCCGATTTCCAGCATGTAGATCGGAACTATAGGGCACCGTTGCCACATTGGCTGCAGCCGGCTCGAAACTGGCAAGCGGAACGGTTGTGTACAGTGTATACGCGATATCCCAAATACGAGGGCCGGGACTTGCCATGTCAAAATCGATGAGCGCCATTGGATGCTGGTCTCTAAAGACGATATTATACGGCGCCGCGTCGTTATGACAAACGACTTCATTTATTGCTGGATCTGGATAAGCGTTTTTTGGCATTGCTTCGGAAGCAAACCCTCGTGTTGCATCGTGAAATTGCCTCTGTAATTTCGCTATTTCTATAAGCGAAGCATCCGACCACATGTATGGTGTTATATCCGGATAGTCATTTCCAGGAACCTCACCTGGGATAAAAGTAAACATTTCGCGCCCCTGTTCATCCATGCCGAGAAAACGTGGGGCATTGTAGAACCCGCTTTTTTCCAAATGAAGCAAAAGATCATTTACATACGGATTGTTGTTAGCACTTCGGCGTATGGTATCGCCTACTCGTACAACCTTGTTGACATTCCCGCCTGGCAGCACTTCTTCTATTTCACTCATAATACGTCCCTCCATTTCATAAAGGTATTCCTCACGATCCACCACCACGATCGTTTACTTCCCTTCAAATAGCGTCCGTTCAAGTAAACAAGCGATGCCCGTTAGAAAATAAATGTACCATAAATTCACTATTATTTGTTGATGTTTACTGCCCATTACTCTAACAAAAAAAAGAGACATGACTAAGCATGCTCCACAAAAATTGTGTCTCGTGATCTTAATAAAGCATCCTGTCTAATGTATGCTATAACATAAAAGACCTTGCTTCTCTAACACCGGCAAGGTCCTTTATGTATTTCTTAAAAAATAGCTCTTTATATCAATAATTGAACCTTAATGGGAGATTATATTGATATTAAAAACGATATAGTCTCCTTAGCTATATGCCATCGGAACTGTTAGCATTGAAACAATTATTCATGATGTTTGGGTCGATCTTTTGTAGATTTTTTCGCAGCTTTTGCGATCCATCACACCCCTGTGATATTCCATAATTAATTAGAAAAACGAGGCTCAAAACCCGCATAAATACATTATTCTTGTTCCATAAATAAATAGAGTTTGTTTATCCTTGAAGAAAAAATGATTCATTATTTCATAATTCGTTAGAAAAAAGTTTTGAGGGGTTTTCAAGAAATTGCATAATTATACAACCATCGGAAACAACTGTTCGACACTCGCTATGTTGTCTTCATTTAGGGTAAGAGTCGAGCCTTCGATCCATTCTAGAAGAGTTGCAAAACTGGCACCAAATATGTTTCATAAATAAGTCCTCTTTGGCGTTCGTTAGCTGAGAAAAAATCCGTTTAAATCTGCACCAGAGTGATTAAACAGCATACATATTTCAAACAAATGACTCATGACTAGATTACGAGTCATGAGTCATTTGTTTATAGGTTAATTTTTATGTTCTAATACAGCTAGAATCAATGTAATTGCTTCGGCTCTCGTTGCAGATGCAGCAGGCTTGAAGCTGCCATCTGTATACCCTTTAATTAGGCCTGCTTCTGCAGCTGCCGCCACGTAATGACTTGCCCATGCCGGTATCTGATCAGCATCATTAAATGCTAGTTCGGCATTCGGTTTCACTTCAAGTCCGAGTACACGAACCATCATAACTGCTAATTCCGCACGTGTAATTTCATTATTCGCACGGAATGTATTATCTCCGTAGCCGTTAATAATACCGGCTTGAGCGATGCTTTGAATGTGTGGCTTTGCCCATGCTGGCGTTTCAGCTTGATCTGCAAAACTAAACTCACTGTCCTTGTCAGCCACTAGCTTCAGCGCACGAGCCAGCATTGCTGCGAACTCGCCACGGGTTACAATACGATCCGGTTTGAACGTTTCATCCGTGTAGCCTTTTACAAAACCTAACCCCACCGCTTTTTCAATCAAAGCTTTCGCCCAATGCGTCGTAATATCCTTTAGTTCTACATTCGGCTCGCTTGGTTCTGGCGTCGGTGTTGGTGTTGGTGTCGGTGTCGGTGTCGGTGTCGGTGTCGGTGTCGGTGTCGGTGTCGGTGTCGGTGTCGGTGTCGGCGTTGATCCTCCGCCTGAAGAATCAGCCACCGTCTTAATGGTTAGCTTTGGTCCGTTTACGCTCCAGTTGTCTGATCCATCTACCGCTTCAACATTAAACAAATACGTTGTGCCAGTCGATAGACCTGTCACTTGGTAACTAGTAACACCACCATCCAGTGTTGCCAGTACAGTACCATCCTTGTAAAGCTTGTAGCTTGTGATTACTCCAAAGTCATCTGTTGCTGCTGTCCAAGTCAGTGTCAGGCTGTTCTTCCCAACATTAGATGCGGTTAATTTGGCATCCGGCCATGCTGGCGCAGATGTATCCACTTCTGGTGTTGGTATCTTGGCTGCTTCGAATGTCGATACAGCATTTTTAAGAGCTAATTCTGCTGCATCCACTTCTGCTTGCGTTGTTGCAGATACGATTACACTTTCTGCTTCTGCTACAGCTGCTTTCAAAGCGTCGATCGCCGTTTTTGGATAT